>Ga0194119_10001338_pt1 | contig 45096 bp, 39 predicted proteins | sample TA2MahC100mmetaG_FD_148620 | JGI IMG/M metagenome (GOLD analysis project Ga0194119, IMG submission 148620) | Freshwater microbial communities from Lake Tanganyika, Tanzania - TA2015018 Mahale Deep Cast 100m | ecosystem: Environmental > Aquatic > Freshwater > Lake | place: Tanzania: Lake... | reverse complement strand
TAAATGTCATTGACAAGACACCGCTGGCCGACGATGTGATGCTCAGGATTACGAAGTGGCTATCATCCCATTACTACTGCGGCTGGGGAGAGGCGATTAACGCCGTGATTCCACCCGTTGCGCGCAGAAGCGTAAAGGAAAAGGAGGCGCTCTTTGTTACGCCTTGCGATGCCCTGACACAACTTGACCAGCAAACCCTCTCGCAATTAAAAACACGTGCGCCAAAACAGGCGAAGGTGCTTGAATTTTTCAGTGAAAATTTCCGGGAAATAGGCGCAAATGAACTCATACAGATCAGTGGTTGCAAGATGCCCGGACTTCGCCAGCTTGAAAGGAAGGGATTTCTTGCCATACAAAAAAAACCACAGCACGATGTTGATACATCTTGTGATTTTGGTCCATTGCAACAACATTTAACTTTTACCGGAGAGCAGCAAAATGCCTTTGATGTTATTAACAAAAAACTCATTGCACTCTATACTAGTAACTGGATTACTCCCGCCTTAACCACCCCTCAATCCCCTCCTTCGCAAGGAGGGGAAGGGGGAGGTCTTTTACATGAAGGAGAGGGAAGGGAGATAAACATATCTGATGGGAAAAACGATGCTTTACCGTGCGATGTTACACACAAGCATGGCGTTATCTTACTTCACGGTATTACCGGCAGCGGGAAAACAGAGGTCTATCTTCAATCAATTGCAAAAGTGCTTGAGCAAGGCCGCAAGGCTATATTCCTTGTCCCGGAAATATCTCTCACTTCACAGACTATTCAACGCATAAAGGCAAGATTTAACAATGTGGCCATACTGCACAGTCACCTCCAGGGTACATTCCACTATTCGCAGTGGATTGATATTAAGGAAAACAAGGTAGACATCGTCATTGGCGCGCGGTCATCCATATTTGCACCGTTAAAAAACGTCGGGTTGGTCATTATTGACGAGGAACATGAGAACACCTATAAACAGGAAAACAACCCGCGTTACAATGCAAGGGATGTCGCAATCCTGAGGGCAACCTATGAAAACGCCATGGTTATATTGGGCACGGCGACCCCCTCCCTCGAAACGTATTACCATGCAACGCTTGGAAACTACGAAAAGATCGTCCTTTCCAGAAGAATCGGCAATCAACAGCTTCCTCCAATCGAGATTGTAGATATGAGCGAAGAAGTTCGCAAACGAAGAGGACACCACATTATTTCTCAACGGCTGGGATATTACATGAATCAGGCGCTTTCACGGAATGAGCAGGTGATCCTGTTTTTAAACCGGAGAGGATTTGCACCGTACCTTCACTGCAAACGCTGCGGATTCGTATTAAAATGCCGGAAATGTGACATTCCCATGACCTTTCACAAAAAATTAAATACAGCCTTGTGCCATTATTGTCATGCGGAAGCCCCACCACTGGAGTCGTGTCCGGACTGCATGACAGGTAATATTAACTATCGCGGGTTTGGCACCGAAAAAATTGAGGACGAAATTATTGCCAAGTTTCCTCAATATAAAATTCTCCGGATGGACAGTGATACCATGCGTGCACGCAACGCACACGAAAAGGCGCTGACCGCATTCGAGCGTGGGGACGTTCAGATATTGCTTGGCACACAAATGATTGCAAAAGGGCTGGATTTTCCCAACGTTACCCTGGTGGGTGTAATCTCAGCGGATACGATACTTAACCTGCCAGATTTCCGTGCAAGCGAACGCACATTCCAGCTCATCTCACAGGTTGCAGGGCGCACGGGCAGAGGGTCAAAGGGGGGCAGGGTAGTTGTACAATCGTTCAACCCCAGACATTACAGCATCACGTATGCAGCAGCCCATGATTATGAAGGATTTGCAAAAAAGGAACTGGAATATAGAAAACAACTGAATTATCCTCCTTTTGGTAAATTGGCCAGAATTGTTTTTCGCAGTCGAACGGAAGACAAAGCAAAGGAAAAATCTTCCATCGTTACTGAAAAGCTGAAAGAGATTGCAAAAACAATCGGAAACCAACTGGAAATACTCGGACCGTCGCCAGCGCCCGTGATGAAAATTAATGACATGTTCCGATGGCATCTCTTATTAAGGGCTCAGAATCACAATAGTATCCACGATGCCCTTCAAGGAATATCAGACATGCTAAAACCGTCAAAAAGTGTGCAAGCAATAGTTGATGTTGATCCCTATATGATGTTATAATTTGCTTTTAATAGATAAAGAAACAGTAATTTACCATGATATTGGGAAGCACGAAATTTATAAATAACTATCGGAGGTAATAAAAAGTTATGTCACCCAACGGACTGGATGCGAAGACGTTTTTTGAAGGCCAAGGGGGGATCACTTATAATGATTTTATCCTGCTGCCAGGCCACATCGATTTTGCGCTTGATGCAATCACCCTAGAAACCAACCTTACCCGTAATATAAAGATCAAAAGACCACTGGTCAGTTCACCTATGGATACTGTGACTGAAGCCAAGATGGCGATCTGTATGGCGCTGCTGGGTGGTATCGGCATTATCCATTACAATAACACCATTGAGGAACAGGTGAAAGAGGTGCGCCGTGTCAAAAGATTCGAAAATGGATTTATCACCGAGCCTGTAGTGCTCAGCCCAAACCATACTATTCGTGACGTCGATATTTTCAAAGAAACGTATGGTTTTTCAGGTATTCCCATTACCGAGGATGGTACGTTAACCTCTAAACTTGTGGGAATTGTGACAAAGAGAGACATTGATTTTGAGGAAGACCGAACCAAATTATTAAAAGAGGTGATGACCACCCGGTTGATTACAGCGCCAGCCGGAATTTCTCTGGCAGAAGGGAATAAGATACTCAAGGAAAGCAAAAAGGGGAAACTTCCGCTTGTTGACAAACAGGGCCGTCTCGTATCTCTCATGAGTCGCACCGATCTGCTGAAGAATGAGGACTTCCCATTTGCCTCTAAAAACAAGGATAAACAACTGCTTGTGGGCGCTGCGCTTTCTACACGGGAAGAAGACAAGGAACGCCTGGCAGAACTGGTAAAGGCAGGGGTGGACGTTATCGTGATCGATTCGTCCCAGGGTGATTCTGTATTCCAGATCAATACAATCAAATATATCAAGAAAACGTACCCGCACCTTGAGGTAATGGGAGGGAATGTCGTTACCGCCAAACAGTGCAAATCATTGATTGATGCGGGCGCTGATGCCCTTCGCATCGGGATGGGGAGTGGTTCGATCTGTATCACACAAGACACCCTTTCTGTTGGGAGGGCGCAAGGCTCTGCGGTGTATCATACGGCAAAGTTCTCTAAAGAATACGCAAATATCCCCGTCATGGCAGATGGCGGCATAGCCCATATTGGACATATTGTAAAGGCATTATCTCTGGGCGCCAGCACCGTTATGATGGGCGGTTTACTTGCCGGCACCAGTGAGTCTCCGGGCGAATATTTTTACGAAGGCGGCGTACGCGTTAAAAAATACAGAGGTATGGCATCCCATGAGGCCATGGAAAAAGGCGGAGGAAAGAGATACCTCTCTGTTGAAGACCGGATAAAAGTTGCGCAGGGTGTTACCGGTACGGTCGTGGATAAAGGCTCGGTCATCCATCTTGTCCAATATCTCATGCAGAGCCTGCTCCATTCATTGCAGGAGCTTGGATGTAAAAGCATTCAGGAACTTCATAAGGGAATATATGATGGTACGCTCCGCTTTGAAATGCGCTCACCATCTGCCCAGGCGGAAGGCACCGTCCACAGCCTCTATTCCTTCAAAGAGCCGCATCTTGGCCTGTTAAGGGGGAGATAAGTAAGGATGCTTAGTAAATGTTAAAAGAGGGTTGTCATTGCGAGGAGGAACGACGAAGCAATCTCAAAACAGGGATTGCTTCACTGTCGCCCGCAATGATGTTTAAAGTAAACTTATTTAATACGTTACTATTGTATAAATTCCTGTGGTTTTGGCGGGCAATTCCCTTTGACGACCGCTATGCTATCCGAAAATATGCTGATAAGTGTAGAATAAAGATAAAAAAGAATGTTAAACAATCAAGAATGTTTGTTGCATGGCAATGAAACTAGAAAACGTCGTTCCGTTTGGTCGGTCAATGCACGAATACGAGAAAATGTTCCTGCTCTCTGATGAAGATATTAACAAGAAGATTATTGGTGTCGGCGACGGCCCGGCAAGTTTTAACGCTGAGATGTTTGCCCAGGGAAAATCAGTGATTTCCGTTGATCCGCTGTATGTTTTTCGCGCCGAAGAAATCGAAAAGCGATTCTATTCGGTTGTTGACAACATCATTGCTCAGGTGAAATCCACCCCAAACGATTGGATCTGGTCTTATCACAAATCGCCAGAACACTTGAAGGAAAATCGGCTAAATGTGTTACGCCGATTTGTGGCCGACTATGAAAATGGGAAAAACCAAGGGCGCTATGTTGTAGGGGAGCTACCGACTTTAGAGTTTGACGATAGCCAATACCAGCTTGCTCTATGTTCTCACTTCTTGTTTCTGTACTCGGATCATTTTACGTATGAGTTTCATCGAACGTCAGTTTGAGAAATGTTCCGTGTGGCCTCGGAGGTTCGTATTTTTCCGCTACTGACGCTGATGTTGAGGGAGTCTCCTTACGTGCAACCACTTATTGAGGAACTTACGTCCGAAGGTTTTGTAGTAAGTGTGGAAAAGGTGGGTTATGAGTTGCAGCGGGGCGGGAATGAAATGCTGCGAATTCGGAAGGCAGCCTAACAAGAGCATGGGACACAAATAAGTACAGACACTATTTTGTTTGACAAATGAGTCAAATTAATACGATGAGAGTTGTAACTCTTTGCAGGTCGTCCGCCTTGCTGGCGCTAATATGAGTGTGAACGCATGCGGCCGCTCTCTGCGCGCCGTCCACGGTTGCCGCTTAATTCCGTCATTAGCAAGGAAAACAATGAAAACTAAATTGTCGGAAGAAGAAAAACAAATCCTTGATAGTTTTGAAAAAGGTGAATGGGTTCCGGTAAAAAACCTTTCTAAAAGAAAAAAAGAGTTGATGCAGTATGCCCGGAACACATTAAAAAAAGAGGGTGAAATTATGGCAACAATCCTGAAGCGAAAGAACAAATTCTACAATGGTTCCAGATTCGGGCATCCTCAGATTCGGGTGTACCACAGGAAAGGCACAGGCAGGAAATCTCCACGATATCTGCTCAAATGCGGATGCTGTGATGAGAAGATAGAAATCTACTACGACATGGATGGGCTTGAAATTGGTGGTGTTAACGGCGCAGTCGAAGACTGGCGGGAAATTCTTCTTCCGCTCCTGCAGATCAAGCACTGAAAGATGGAACATTCTAAGACCGAAAAGGTAAGAGAAAAGAATGACTGTCAAACAAAACGCCCTGGAAATCGTAAAAACCCTGCAAGAACACGGCTATAAGGCATTCTTTGCCGGCGGGTGTGTGCGCGATATGATTATGGGGAAGGAATCTGAAGATTATGATATCGCCACCAGCGCCCTTCCTGAGGATATTATGAAACTCTTTGAGAGGACTATTCCGGTAGGCGTGCAGTTTGGCGTGGTTATTGTCGTCAAAGAGGGTCACAACTTCGAGGTGGCTACCTTTCGTACGGAAGGCTCTTACACTGATGGGCGTCATCCTGATTACGTAGCCTTCAGCACCCCAGAAGCAGATGTAAAACGGCGGGATTTCACCATCAATGGCCTGCTTTACGATCCCGTAAAGAATGAAATATTAGATTTTGTGGACGGACAGGCCGACATTTCTAGAGGTATTATCCGCACAATAGGAAACCCCGTCGAACGGTTCACAGAGGATAAACTGCGCATGATACGGGCAGCCCGCTTTGCATGCCGTTTTAATTTCCCCATCCATGATGATACAAGGCGTGCGATTATTCAGCTTGCCAAGAATATTCATGTGGTCAGCGCCGAACGTATACGGGAAGAACTGGAAAAGATATTAACGGGTCCGAACCCGCATATTGGCATTAAACTCCTGGATGAACTTTGTCTTTTGCAAGAAATACTACCAGAAGTATCAAGCATGAAAGGCGTACGACAGCCTGAAAACTTTCACCCTGAGGGCGATGTCTTTGTGCATACCCTTTTGTGTCTATCCAAGCTTACCCCTGTTCCTGAACAGGGGATGGAAAGACCGACATGGACGCTGGCAATGGGAGTGATCCTCCATGACATCGGAAAGACCGTTACTTTTGAGGAGTCAGACCGAATCCGGTTCAATCTGCATGAAAAGGTGGGCGCTGACATGACAGCAAAAATCTGCGATCGGTTAAAAACATCCAATGCCGAAAAGGATCGTATTGTCTGGCTTGTTTTAAAGCACCTGTATTTTAAGGATGCCCAAAAGATGCGGCTGAGCAAACTGAAAAGACTGTTAGCAGAGGAGGGTTATCCGGAACTGGCGGAGTTGTGCAGAATCGACGCTCTTGCCAGCAGTGGCGATCTATCGGACTACCACTACTGCCAGGAGATGTTCAGTAAACTGAGTCACGAAGAGGTCAAACCTAAGCCCCTTATTACCGGCCACGACCTCATCGCCATGGGATTAAAACCAGGTCCTGTATTTAAAGATATTCTGACGAAAATTGAGGATGAACAACTCGAAGGCAACCTGAAAACGAAAGAAGAAGCCATTGAGATGGCTAAATCACTGATTTATCAGATGAATACCTGACAAATTTTTTAGGTAAAAACACAAGAGTTCGCATTTGAAAAATAATCTCGAAATGGTGGAGGCGGCGGGAATTGAACCCGCGTCCCTAGACATTTCAGCATAGGCTTCTACGTATATAGTCGGTTTTTTAAGTCTCGTCATCCGGAACCCCAACAGACAGGGTTTCCATAGACCAGCTCAGTTGATAGTTCATTCAGTTCCCACCGGGCAGAAGAACAGAACTAACCTGCTAATCGTCGTTTCATTAACCTCGCAGGTAAGACTAATGAAACGTGGCTGTTAATTAAGCAGCCATTGCCATTGGATATTCGGCATTTAAATCATTTTGCCAGGTTTTTAATGAGGCCGCCTGACAACCTCAATACGCCACCTATACCTCAAACTATCCGGTCGAATCCTTTCGCCCCCTTTTATAACGAGTTAATTTTATGTTTTGATGAAAAATTGAGCAAGATTTGTTCCTTAGTGCAATATTTTATAAAAAAAATATACCAATTAGTACACAAAAATACAATTTGACAAAATTAAATACTCACAATCAAGTTGAATTTCACAACAGACTCGTGTAAATTCTCGTGAGTTGTAGTCAATTACTATATCGCTATTTAACAGTTTTAAACTTCTATTCATAACACAACAAGATAAAAACCATTTTACACATCCCTTCAATGTATAATAAGAGCTATTTAAAAATTTGGTAAAAAATATCGTAATACTTGAGTTTCACTATACTTGTGTGAATAGTACCTGCTGCTCAAATAATAAACATTTTTATGATTCGCATTGATGCGACAGTGTTTGATACGTTTATTCAAAAATGTACATTTTTTTAAGTAATTGGATCAAATTTAGGTACAAAAATCGCTTGAGTTAATCAAAGATTACGAATATATGGGTTTATCAAATCATTTTAGGAGGAAGGGATATGGTAAATGGCGTAACTCCAGCAGCATCAAAACTTCTTGAGCAAATTAAAAAATTATCCACACAAACAAACAACAAAGAAACCCCCGGCCTTGATTTTAAAAACGATGTGATGAATAACCGCACGGATGATATTAAAAATGTATTTAAAAGTATCCACTCACAGACCGCAGAGAGGATACAGAAAAAAAGTGAGGTTTTTGCACAGACAGTCAAAAACGTTACACTGGGAGAGAATGCAAAGAATATTCAAACTACGGGAATTACCGATCCCTTGGATATAGAAAAAAGAAAGCGCAGAAAGCCGTTGGGTTCCTTTTTAGATACCTACCTATAAAAACAGCAAGCCGACTTTCGTAGAAAAGGAGGAAAGCGAAAGTCAGCTTGCTTAAAAAAGGAGAACAATTTGATAGTAAAAACATATTTAATTCAAAAAAAGTTCCAGTTTATAATAAATTTTTTTGTGTTTGTATATAATTGAATTATAATTACACATTATAAAATGAAAAAAAATTTTGTAACCTACTATTGTATCTTGCTGTTACCGATATTTTTGTTCGGGTGTAGCACTACTTCAAATGAAAGGTTGACGGTTACAGATCGCAGGGTATCCGAAATTTCTAAAACAACGCAAACATTAGAAAAACGGCTGGATGATTTATCCAGGTCTATTTTTCTGATTGTAAATGATGGGAATGGGCTCCATAATGACATGGATGACATCAAGAACTGCACTAACGATATCCAGCAAAAGATCAAAGAAATAGAAACAGTAATTAAAAATTTAGACGAACACGTTTGCGGTCTTAAGGCCAATTATAAAACTACGGAAGAAGACTTTAAGAAACGAATAGATGATATCCAGAAGGCTGAAATTGAGTTATCTAATCGGCTGGAAACGATGAAGTTGGGTATAAAAGAGGAGGTAAAAGAGAAGACAGCATCTCCAGCAACTCCTTAAGTCTGCTTCCAAACATCACTATCTGAAAATATAATTTAACTGCGCTGTTAATGAATGAAAACTTCAAGAAAAATACCCTTGATTATAGGGGTATGTTTTGCATATATTTTAATTGTATATATTACCTTTAATGCAATTGCAAAAGTCCACAGGACGAACGATCCCCAATTAGCGAAAAAGGTAGTTATCTTAACATTTTTCTTAGATGTATTTATATTTGCAGGTAGTGGATACCTGGTTTACAAACTGAAAACCCCTACAGATAAAAAATGAAATGCGTAAAACTATTAATTTTGTCATTGATAGCAACTTCCCTGTCCTTCCTGTATAACTACCCTACTTTTGCAGGCCGGGATGCCGGGGTCGACAAATTAAAGCAAGAACTCATTGAACTCGAAAAAATAACCAAACCGCTTTTAGAAACATTTCGAAAAGTTTCACAACTCGTCAGCCCTTCAGTTGTCAGTTTAAGTACTGAAAAGAAGGAATCTTTAAAAAGCAGCACGGGAGCAGAGCCGTCGCCACCCTATCAAGATTTTCAGCCAAAACGCGATCATCCTCCCGAAAATACACCCAAAAAGGGACTGGGTTCTGGTATTATCATTGATGAACGCGGCTATATTTTAACCAACAACCACGTTATCAGCGGTTTTTCTGAAGATGAAATCACGGTGGTTACGTATAATGGTGAACAATACAAGTATGTCAAGATTGTTGGCGTAGACCCGAATACAGACCTTGCAGTCATCAAGATAGAAGGAGAGAATTTCTTGCCCGCCGAATTTGGCGATTCAGAAGCAGTGCAGGTGGGCGATTGGGTTATTGCCATCGGTAGTCCTTTTGGGTACCAGCAAACAGTTTCTACCGGCATTATCAGCGCAAAAGGGAGAACGCATGTCATTCCGTTCGTACTTCCCTTTATTTATGAGGATTTTTTCCAAACGGATGCCGCCATCAACCCTGGAAACAGCGGAGGCCCGCTTGTCAATCTCAGGGGCGAGGTCATTGGTGTGAATACCGCCATTGCAACTCGTTCAGGCGGTTTTCAGGGTGTAGGATTTGCGATTTCCGCCGCTATTGCAAAAGAAACTGCTGAAAACATCATGGCGACAGGAGCAGTTGTAAGGGGATATTTGGGTGTGGGAACACACGATATTAACGATGAGTTGGCCGCATCGCTTGGCCTCAAAGATAAAAAAGAAATTATTTCCCGTTTTGGCCTGCCCTTAGAAATGGGCGCATTTGTTTTGGAGGTGTGGAGCGATACGCCTGCGTCAAAGGCCGGCATCCGCCCCGGTGATGTCATTTCTGAGATAGGCGGAAAAAAGATTGGAAATACAACGGATCTCCAGCATGCCATCCGGCATGCAAAGGTCGATACAAGGATCGTCGTGAAAGTCCTGCGGGACGGAGTAGAAAGTGCGCTGGATGTCTTTGTGGAAAAACAACCCGAAGACCTTGCCGGCAAGACTTATTTGGCTATTCGAAAGATGGATGAACCGACAAAATTCTCTCTGGGACTGGTGGTCAACGATCTGAATCAAGATATCGCAAAATCACTCGGTTTTGAAGGCGAGAAGGGGGTTCTGGTTGTCGACGTTGAGGCGGACAGCCCCGCCGGGCGCGCCGGCATAAAGCCAGGTGATTTAATTACAAAAGTAGGCACAAAAGAGGTGCAATCTGTCGTGGAATTCATGTCACTCATGGACGAATTCTTAGAAACAAATAAGCCGGTCAGTGTCTTTGTAAAGAATAAAGGGTTTATAACTTTGAAATAAGGTTTTAGTTCACATTATTCTCATCCGCCGGAATAAAGACCCATCCTACTCAGGTCGATGTCCGGGATTGATGGTAAGGTAGTTCAGGTTTCGAACGGTGCAGTAGGGGATATATCCCTTTTTCTTTGATTTCCTGTACGCAATATTTATTTTCTTCCTGGTTTTCTTGTTAAAACAGGGTTCATCTTCAGAACATGAGAAGGGATAATCTATAGCTAATACCGGTTTCCCTGCATCCTTAAAAACATCAAGGTATCCTTCTAATTCTTTCGTAACATTCCCTGGTGTTTTTTGTCCATCGCCGTCATAACCGTAATAAATGTCCTCCTGTCCGATTCCTGTTACGGCATTAATATATTCTTCATACGCGCCCAGTGCAGCGCCATTTTGCGGAAATATGCCGAAGTCCGAATTTTTACCTTTGGCATACTCAGAAATTTTAACAACGAAATCGACCATTTCCTGCTCAGCCGTTTCTCTGTCTTCCCCGCTCTCTCCGTCTGGTCCCCAATATTCATAGGCATCTATAATATCAAGATAAACCCCGTCAAAACCTGTATCGATGATTTTATCGAGATAGCTCGTGGACGTGCCAAAGATGATAGATTGCCATTCAGGTTCCCAATATCTTATCTTGTAGTTTCCAGGCCAATTTGGATTAGACGGCCCCAGCCATGCCGGAGCGCCTGCATCTGGTTGACCGTCATTATCGGCATCCCAGTTTTCCTCCCAATAAAATCTGTAATTTTCCGCCTCTCCAATGCTCATGTACGCCAGTACCCGTTTTGAACCGCTGGCGCTGTTTATCAATGTTTCTATTTCCTTTGCGCTAAATCTACCGGATTCACTTCCATCTTCAGAATAATCTATGATAGCCAAATCAAATTTTGTATCTCCTATAGCAGCAAGGTCTATATCTTGCAGTTGGTAGACAAAATCGTTTATATCATTCCATGAAAGCGAAGATGCAGGCTTTAGGGAATTAATCGCCCGGATTTTGTCACCATCGGAGTGCGAATCTGCTATTACGTTTGAGGCGGCATTGCTTAAAGAAACTGACACAGGCAGAATGGTCAGAAATGGAAGGAGTATGATAGAATAGACCAGCAAATTGATGGAATTCAGCATCTTACTTAACGAAAAAAGCGCTTCCAAAGACAGCCTGATTTTATTCTTCCTTGACGGTATCAGTTGTAGTATCGGGTAATTCCTTCGCAATGTAATCGCATTCAGGATATTTGCTGCACCCGAAGAAGATACCTCCCTTCTTCGAGCGGCGTTGCACCAGGTCGCCATCGCAGCCCTCCTTCTGACATTTTACCCCCGTAGGCAGGGATTTGATATTTCTGCATTTGGGATAGGCCGAACAGCCCATGAATCGTCCCTTCTTGCTGAATCGAATGACCATAGGGCTGCCACATTTTTCACATTTTTCATTGGTAGGTTCGACTTTGGTCGTTTCGCCGGTAAGGGATTTTGTGTTCTTGCAGTTTGGATATCCGGAACACGCCAGAAATTTTCCATGACGGCTGGTTCTAATGACCATAGCGCTGCCGCATTTTTCACATTTCTGATCAGTAGTCTCAGGAGCGGCAGGTTCACCTTTTTCATCCAGCGGGAGTGTGCTTTTACATTTGGGGAATGCAGAGCATCCCAGGAATTTCCCGTGTTTTCCCCATCGTATCACCATCGGCTGCCCACAAACGGTGCATATCTTCGTGCTTTCTTCCGGAGTCCCTTTTACGCTCTTCATCTCTCCCACCGCCCTTTCTAAATCGTTCTTAAACGGCTCATAAAATTCCTTGAGCACGTCAAGCCATACAATTTTCTCATCTTCAATCTTATCAAGTTCATCCTCCATGTGTGAAGTAAATTTTACGTCCATTATCTTTGCAAAATGTTCGACGAGTTTTTCCGTAACCAATATCCCCAGTTCCGTTGCATAAAAGGCACGCTTCTCCTGTTTGACATAGCCGCGATCCTGGATTGTAGAAATGATCGCAGCATAGGTACTGGGTCTTCCGATGCCCATTTTTTCCAGAGTCTTAACGAGAGATGCCTCGGTAAAACGGGGAGGCGGTTGGGTAAAATGCTGGGTGGGTGACAATTCCATCAATTCGAGTTTCTGGTCTTTCTCCAGAGACGGAAGGATTTGTTCGTCCTTTTCCATTTCGTGTCCTGAGATGCGGGTGTGTCCGTCAAAGAGCAATTCCCTGCCTCTGGCCTTAAAAGTATATCGTCCTGAACTAATTTCAACATCTGTTACGGCGTAGAGCGCCGGTTTCATCTGGCTGGCAACAAACCGATTCCATATCAGTTCATACAGTCGGTATTGATCTTTTGTTAAAAAGTCCTTTATAGATTCGGGCGCATGCTCAACAGAGGTGGGGCGAATGGCTTCGTGTGCGCCCTGGGTTCCCTTCTTGTCTGAGGCATGCATATTGGGCTTCTCAGGAATGTAATCTTTGCCGTATTTATCCGTAATAAGTTTCCGGCAGGATGTCAGCGCCTGTTCGGAAATATGAAAAGAATCCGTTCTCATATAGGTAATAAGCCCCACAGAACCTTCCTTGCCAATATCAATACCCTCGTATAGCTGCTGGGCAATGAGCATCGTTTTCTTAGCGCTAAACTGTAACCGCGTGGACGCCTGCTGTTGTAAAAGACTCGTAGTAAAAGGAGGAGGGGCATTATTACGTTTGGTCTGTTTTTTTACATTTGCAACAATGTACTCTGTCTTTTGAAGTTCGTTAATAATGTCCTTCGCTTGTTGTTCGTTTTTTACCTCAACGTTTTCATTATCAAGCTTCTGTAAAAGAGCTTTAAAAGTCTTACCGTCCTCAGGTTTCTTTGTATCCGCAGGGGAAATTTTCAACTCCGCCGTGATCTTCCAGTACTCCTGCGGTTTAAATTCCTTGATTTCCTTCTCGCGTTCTACGATAAGCCGAACTGCAACGGATTGGACACGGCCGGCGCTGAGTCCCTTTGTAATCTTCTTCCAGAGCAGGGGGCTTATCTGATAACCCACAAGGCGGTCGAGTATCCTGCGTGCCTGCTGGGCATTGACCTTTGCCATATTGATCGGACCGGGGTGATTGAAAGCCTCTAAAATAGCGTCTTTCGTAATCTCATTGAAGGTGACACGTTTCGCCTTTTCATCAGGAATTTCAAGGGCCTGCGACAGATGCCAGGCAATTGCCTCTCCCTCCCGGTCAAGATCGGAAGCAAGGTAAACGGCGTCTGCCTTCTTAGAATCAACTATTAATTCAGACACCAGCTTTTTCCGGCTGGGGATTATTTTATATTCGGGGGTAAAGTTGTTTTCGACGTCAACGGATAATTTTCTTTCGGGCAGGTCACGCACATGTCCCATTGATGAGCGAACAAAGTAAGACGAACCGAGATATTTGCCGATAGTCTTTGCCTTGGCAGGGGACTCAACGATTACCATGTATTTCTTAGTTTTAGGCATATATATACAACCTCGAAATGTGAAATTTAAGCAGAGGTTGTAATAAGTGTCAAGACATTTTTTGTTATTTATAATGTAAAAATCCATTTGATAATTATAAGGTTTATGGCTAAAATACTATTTTTAATGTTAATTTTTCGACGTTACTATTGATTGATGGTATTTGATTAAGAGGGGAATATGGTTTCGAGTTCTTGGTTCCGAAGGCATCAAAAAACAGTTTATATCGTTATGATCTTTGCAATGTTTGTTTGGGGAATCAGCTATTCCGCTATGGAAATGATCCCCAAAAAACCCATAGGAAAGATATTTGGCAGAAAGATTACGCAAAACGAATTTGCGGACATGTTGGGGCGATGGCAAAGATTGTTCTTTTCACAGGCAAAAGATTCTATCGTCTCGCTGGTTTGGAAACAACTCCTGTTTGCGGAAGAAGCAAAGAGGATGGGGATAGTTGTGACGGCACAGGAGGTAGAGAGCGCGCTTCAGGGACTGGCCTTTCAGATATTTGGCGGACAGGTAAACATGCCGAGGTCGGGGCTTTTGCAATTCCTCTGCAATAACTTCAGGCTTAACACGGAGCAGATCGACCGTACCATGAGAGAAGCATTGCTCGTGGAAAAGCTGGAATCCCTGTTACGTTCGTCCACCAAGATGACGACGGAGGAAATCTGGCAGAGATATTCTCTTGAAAACGAACAGGTAAAATTCAAGGTGCTTCCATTGAAAGCGAAGGATTTTCTTGATTCTGCCAACGTAACTGAGGATGAAATTCGTGTATATTATGAAAAATACAAGAATGATGAATATAATGAAACGGCTGGTAACCCCGGATACAAGCTTCCTGAAATCGTCAAACTGGAATGCCTGATTGCTAAATTTGACGATATGGAAAAACTCGTTTCGGTTGAAGAAGAAGAGATGAAAAAGTATTATGAGGACACGAAGGAAACACAATTCAAAATTACCTCTGTAGAGCCGAAACCCGAAGAACCGAAGGAAAACAAGGCCGCAACCAAAGACGCTTCGGCATCCGATAAGAAGAATTCAAAAAAAGAAGGAAAAGAGACCGCGAACGACAGCAAAGCTCAGGAAAAGAAATCTTCGCTTACCCATAAGCCCTTTGCTGAGGTAAAAGAGGATATTCGAAAGACCCTTGCAAGACAAAAGGCAATGGAAAAGGCTGCGGAAATCATGAATAAACTGGACGAGGAAATATATGAGACGATGGATAAGGCCGAACGTCCGAGTTTTAAAGACCTGGCAACGAAATACAACGTAACCTATGAGATTCCGAAAGGTAAGAAATCGAAAAATGAATTTCTTACGGAAAACGATCTCATGGAGGTGTTGCCCGGTTCAGACCAAATTGTTCAAGTCGCTTTCGAGAGGGATAAATACGAGCCATCCGTTCCTTTCGATTTTGTAGAGGGTAAGGTTGTTTTCCAGGTTGTTGATAAAAGACCATCTGCGCCTGCGCCATTCGAGGAGGTCAGAAATAGTGTAATCAATGACCTCAAGCTGGAAAAGGGATTCCTCAAAGCGAAGGAACTTGCCGAAAAATATGCCGGAACAACCAAGAGTATTTCCTTTGATGATATCGTAAAATCGATTAAAGCAGAATGTCCGCAAAAAGATATTTCAGTTTGCGAAACCGGCTATATTTCTCGTCCTGTTAAGCTTTTCAATAAGGAGTCTCGATACATTGACGCGCTCAAAGAAGATCGTCCCAACGTGGCGAAAAAGGCATTCGAACTGAAGCCTGGTATGCTTGGGGTAGCCGCAGAAACATCCGGAGAAAAGACCTGCTATATCATAGCGTTACTGGATAAGAAAGCTGCGGATAAATCCGCCTTTGAAAGGGACAGGGAAAACGTAACCAAGCGATATTTATATGAGAAACAAGAGACTTTCCTGGCCGATTGGCAGAAAGACATCAACCGGCACATGGAGATATACACAAAATTTCAATAAGAAGCTGATAATTCACCACGGAAAGATACGGAATATCACCGAGATGATTGATAATGAACAGGTAGGGGAAAACGTTGGAAACGATTTACGGCAGAAAGGAATTGACCGGGAAAATTCACTACCCTGTCGCTACCATCGGAATGTTCGATGGCGTTCACCGTGGACATCAGAAGATCATCGAATGCATACGGCATAATGCCTTACAGAAAAAGGGTGAGTCGGTAGTAATTACCTTTGACCGTCACCCAAAAAACATTATTGAAAACAGACCTCCTTCCTTTATTACCTCTCTGGAACATCGGTTAAAATTATTTGAACACTTTGGAGTCGATCATACCGTAGTGCTTAGTTTTGACCAGAAACTTGCACAAATGACCGCGGAAGACTTTATCCGTGAGATATTGGTTTCCTGGCTGAATGTAAAATGTATTGTACTCGGATTCAATTGCCATTTCGGAAAAGGCCGTGAAGGAAATATATCCCTGGTTCGCAGCCTGGCAGACAAATACGGATTTGAGGTCTATGGGTGTTCACCGGTAATATACCGGGGACAGGTAATCAGCAGCACGGCCATTCGAAAGGCCATTCTCGAAGGTGAACTGAAAAAAGCGGAAGGGATGCTCGGCAGGCCTGTTTCCATCCTGGGCACGGTAGTGAAGAAGTCCGGCAGGGGGAGAACCCTGGGATACCCAACGGCCAATCTCAATCTGCATCATGAAGTCAGACCGCCAAGAGGTGTCTACGGAACACGCGTCCGCTGGGCGGGACATGAACATCCGGCATTGACCAACATCGGCTTAAGGCCTACCTTTGCAAAAGAAGAACTTTCCAGTGAAGACGAAACCCTGGAGATCGAAGTGCATATCCTCGATTTTCAGGAGTCACTTTACGGATTGGATCTGGAGGTGCAATTCCTCTTTAAGATACGGGACGAAATACCATTTAAAACGGCAGACGAACTCAAGTCGCAGATCGAAAAAGACAAAGAAGTCCTGCTGGCAAGGATTGCATGATTGACATATACAAAAAACTGCCAAAGACAAATTGCGGTAAATGCGGCGTGCCCACCTGTATGGCCTTTGCAGTCAAGGTGAAAAATGCACAACGTAAAATAAGCGATTGCCCTTATATAAGCCCGGAAAATATGGAATTGCCCTCCCTGAAACCGAATGTTACTCAGGAGGATAACTATGAGCGGGTGAGCAGCGAATTGGAAGTCGATGCGAAACGCACGAATTTCAAAGAGGTGTCTGCTGCCATTGGCGGCCATTTCGAGGCAAATAATGGATGCGAAATTATCAGATTGAAAATGTTAAACAAACCTTACGAGATGCGTAAAGAGGGGTTGTTCGAAAATGGCGAATATTGTCACGATTCGTGGTCAAAGATCATCATCTACGATTATATCCGCAGAAAGGGCGATAAACCTCTTACCGGAGAGTGGGTTACCCTGGGACACTTCCCCAATACTGCCTCCCATGTAAAGGCATTTCAGCGAAGCGCTGAAGAAAAGGTCGCAACGGCATTCAACGATGATAGAGACAAACTGAAAGTGCATAGTAAAGAACTGGGTGGGATAGAAACTTCAGGAAAGATGAAAGCTGATTTTGTTTGTCGCTTTGAACTGTTGCCGCGCATACCCCTGTATTTATGCTTTTGGGAAGCCGATGAGGAGTTTCAGGCAAGTTGCAAATTGTTTCTGGACAGCAGCGCAGAGGCTTACATCGACATAGAATATCTTGCCTATCTTGTAGAACGGTTTGTAGAGAAGTTTACCATGGAAAAGACACGGGATAACACTGACAGTATTTTATTGACTCCATAAAAATATTGTGTTATAGATGTTGTAGCATGTTTTTTATCCATCCAATCACACCTTTTTCAGAAAAGGAGGAAGACCATGCGAAGATATGCCCTGTCCTTTCTTGCCGCATTAACAATAATACCCGTCGCTGGTATAGTCATCGCTGACAATAAAAGTACTCCGCCGGCCATTGTCTGGGAAAAAAACCTTGAAGATTCAATAGCTAAGGCAAAAACAACGGGAAAATCTATTCTGCTGGATTTTTTCATACCCACCTGAACAGGCTGCAAAACCCTGGGTACCGTGACGTACCCTGATGCTACCGTAGTCGATTACATAAGCAAAAATTTCATCCCACTGCAAATCAACGTACAAACCAATTCAGAAATTGTAAACAAATATCGGGTATTCTGGACGCCCACGATCCTTGTTCTCGATTCCAATGGTACGGAATATTATCGCTTTAACGGCTTCCTTCCACCCGATGAATTCATTCCACAATTGGAATTTGGATTGGGTATGATGGCGCTGGAAAAGCAGGACTATAAAACCGCAAGCATTCAATTTAAATCGGTAGTTGACAAATACACAAGGAGCGATATTGCACCGCCGGCTCAGTATTGGCTTGGTGTTTCGGAATACAAGGATGCACATAACGTGGAGGCATTATTAAATGCCTGGAGAAAACTCAAAAAGGATTATCCCAACAGTGTTTGGGCGAAGAAGGTATCCTTTGTAAAGTAGTATTATCCCGGCGTATCTTTTCTTTTGGTGATTTCGAGTTAATCCTCCTTAGAAAAGGGGGAGTCAGGGGGTTGTGTTTTTCCTGGGGTTATTCCCCATTTTCATGAGGACAAGTTTACAACCCCCTAGCCCCCTTTATTAAGGGGGATTTTTATATCCACTATCTCCTGATCCGCTTAAATAAAATGGAAATTCCTATACAATTAAATTAGGTCTTCGGCAGCTAATTTCCCCTCCCTTGATGGGAGGGGTTAAGGGAGGGTGATCGACCTTTTTCTTCACCCCCACCTGACCTCCCATCGTTCGACTGAGCGTTCGTCTGAGCTCACGCCGAAGACTCACGACAAAGTCAAGGGGGAGGAACTAACAGATTTAAATTCCTGGATTTCAGGCTGAAAGGTATTTGGATATCCCTTCTTTGAAACCAATGGGTTTGATGTCAAAATGCTTGAAAAAAGGTTTTTCATCACAGACATTCCCTTCCAGAAGCATCGTGATTTGATCCTTCGTAACGGGAAAGGATGGTAACCAATCTAACATCTCTGCCATGGTACTCATGATGAATACAGGAATGTGAATCTTATGCGGCGGTGCGCAGATGACCTCGCCAATGACATCAATGATTCGGTTAAACTCAATCCTTTCCGGTCCACCCACATCGAAAGTTTTGCCAATGGCGTTTTTTTGCTCCATTGCCTTTACAAAACCCATCGAAACATTTTCTACCGATACCGGCTGCATCTGATACCTTCCATTACCCACAACAGGCACAAATTGTTGGGTCCTGAGCATATTGGCAAACAGGTTTACAAATTTATCTTCCTGTCCAAATATAATTGAAGGACGGAATATCGTATAGTCAAGTCCGCTTGTCCTCACGCATTCTTCAGCGCGAAACTTTGTTTGCTGATATTGAGTCTTGCCGTCAGGTCGCGCCCCCAACGCGCTCATCTGTATGAACCGACTTACCTTCTGCAAACGTGCTGCCCTGACAAGATTTGCCGTTCCCTCGTAATGTAGCTTCTCAAAGGTAATCCCCTTTCCACGAAACTCCCTGATAATACCCACAAGATTTATCACGGCATCGCATTCTTCTAATTTGCCGTCCAGACTTACTGCATCGGTAGTGTCACCGTTTACGATATCAATCCCCGTTTTCACGAGGACAGGATCTTTGTGATGTAAAATCTTTTGTTCGGAGCCTTTTCGGGCGAGACATCTGACCTGATAATTGTTTTCGAGTAAATCCCGGAGTATCCGTTTCCCGACGAAACCCGTACTGCCTGTCAAAAAAATCTTCATAATCTATTACCTCCCTAAAAACTGACTCATTTCACGAAAAACAACCTCTTTTTTTTCTCGTTCCAATGCTCTGCGTGGGAACGTATTGAGCAGGAGGCTCTGCCTCCTCTTGCAGATTCATAGCGGATGATTGTACATGTAATACAAATGATTCGGTGGGTTCAGGTCTGCGACCTGAACCCAGATTTTCACAGCACTAAAGCGTATGCCGTAAATAATGCGTTCGAAATAGAAAGGTGGGGTTCACGTTGCAAACGTGAACCTGCATCGAGACTCCACCCCCTTCACCCCCACCAGCATGGGACATTTGTTATCCCTCTCAGTGATGTGGGGGGATTAAGGGGGAGAAAAAAACTTTGAAATTCCTATACCTCAGGCTAAAAACTTTTCCATTTCACGAAACACTACCTCTTTCTTATCCTTAATACACCGTGCATCCGGAAGGGACTGGAGAAATATTTTTCCGTACCTCTTAGTTGCTACCCGACTATCAAAGATAATCACTACGCCCCTGTCGTCACGGCTGCGTATGAGCCTCCCAAAACCCTGCTTGAATTTAATTACTGCCATTGGCACTGAATAGTTATAAAAGGCATCCCCTCCAGCCCGCTCAATGGCCTCCGCACGCGCCTCTATTATAGGTTCAGTAGGTACTTTGAAGGGCAATCGGGTTAGAATAACACATTCCAGGGCGTCACCCTTGACGTCAATCCCTTCCCAGAAACTATCCGTAGCAAAGAGAACGGAAGTCTTGTCTTTTTTAAATGTTTCAAGGAGGCTATGGCGATTATCCATGCCTTGCTTTAAACACGTATAGCCCAGTTGTCTAATCCGCGGTTCTAACTTTTTGTAAAGATTATCGAGAAGGCTATACGAGGTAAAAAGAATTAATGCCCTGCCTTCTGAAATTTCTACAGTCTTCAGGATATTTTCTTCGAGGGCTGAGGTATAGCCTGGCTCATTTGGTTCTGAAATATCTGTTGGAATGCCAATAATGACCTGCCTTTTAAAATCAAACGGGGAATCCAGGATCAGTTCGGACAAGCGACTCTCAGGAGTTTGATGCAGGCCAATATCATCCTTGAAAAATGTAAAGTTCTTATTGATCGCTAAAGTAGCCGAAGTCAATATTATCGTATTATAATTGTCGTAGAGGCATGCCTTCAAGTCTTCAGAAACAGAAAGCGGCGCAGCGCAAAATCTCACAGCAGGGTTCTCCCTATACCTTTTGACCTCCATCCACTTGCACGATCGTTCGTCCGCAGTAATAAAAAATACGAGGTCGTTCGCTGCCAGCCTTAGACGCATTTTGCATGATGATATATCGACCAGCACTGATGATAGCATGTCCTGCGAGGTTTTGGACAATCCTCCAATTTCATCCTCCAAGGACTTTAAGAGTGATGCGAATTTCAGAATATCTACGCTTAATGTCTTGAGTCCGGTCTCAATAACGTCCTGCCACAGGTCTGTAGAAATGAAGCTTGTCGTAACCCGCAATTTTGTTTCTTCGTCCCTGTTTTTCTGCAATCCTTCACTAACGACATAATTACTGACGGCATTGGAAATATCATCAAAAATCATCTGGACGGTCTCGTAAAGACTCTGTCTTGCATCCAGAATTACTGTATTTATTATCTCGGTAATCTTTGTTGCAACAGATTTATCATGGGCAGAGATCACGTCTCTGAGCTTATTCTTGAGGTACTGCAAAAGACCCTTTCTGTTATCCTTGAGATTGATCAGCCTGCCCAGGAGTTTTATTATTCGTAATTTTGAGATTGTGTAGCCCAGATTTGCCGTTGCCACAGGTTCGAGGCGGTGTGCCTCATCGATGATAATTTTTTTGAACGGCGGCAGGATGGCAACCGTATCATAACCCTTCATTTCCTTACGTACGACCAGATCAGCCATTAAGAGGTAATGGTTTACTACCAGCACATCGGCGCTGGCTGCGTTTCGACGTGCAATATAGAAAAAGCAGTCGTCATAAAACCGGCACTTCAATCGAGTGCACTGGTCGGCCTCCGACTGTATGGCTTCCCAGACGTCATCCTGCGGCACAAAATTCAGATCTGCCTTGCTCCCATCCCGTGTCTTTACAGCCCACTCCAACAGATCGTTCAGTTGCTGTCTATCCTTGTCCTCAATCAACGTCCCGCCCTCAGTACGCAAATTATAAACTTTCCTGAGACATATATAATTATTTCTGCCTTTTACCAGCACGCTCTTAAAATTTATGCCGCAACACTTCTTCAGTACAGGGATGTCTTTTTCAATCAATTGTTCCTGAAGGTTTATCGTATGAGTGGAAACAACCACCCGTTCCTGGTTCTTTATGCTCCAGAATACGGCGGGGACAAGATATGCCAGGGATTTTCCCGTACCGGTTCCCGCCTCGATTATGGCGATTTTATTTTCATTAAAGGCATTGACCACCGATTTCAGCATCGCAATCTGAGGCTCCCGATGTTCATATTGAGGCAGCTGTCTTGCAAAACTCCCGCCGGGCATAAAGTGCGCAGAAATTTCTTCAAAGTCCAGCCCTTCGTACGTCCGCTTTTTCGGCACCTTTACCACGGGGTACAAATACTCTACATCGTTGTCTACAATGTAGCATCCAATCCCGTTCGAGCCAAGATATGACGCTATCTCAAGGTCGGCATCAGATGGCTCAAGGTTGCCGTCAGGATGATTGTGAATGATAACGTCCCCATATTTTGCCTCTTTGATGATAGCAGGCACGGCATGCTTATTTCCCATGGCATAAACATCGACGTCTGCAACCAGGTGATCGTCATTGAGTCTGCCCACGAAGAATACTTCGTTTCCTCTTGTCTTTTCGACTGCATCCCGGATAGAGGATATGGCTTCAGGCATGATAAAATCTTTGACTGGCCATTTTGTTGTTTTCATGATTTAAGTATAAGACAAAAGGTGTAAATTATACAGTTAAAAACAGGTTAAAAATATTAAGTTGAAAACAGACCTTCATACAGGTAGTATAACAAGGGAAAATATAGCAGGGAAAAAATATTTTTTTCGTGTCAACTTAGTTTTTTGAAACACCTTGTACACACCCCTAAATCCCCTCTTTTTAGAGGGGACTTCAAATCTCCCCTCATTGGTAGGACAAGCGTCCCCGCTTGTCATCATAATGTCAGGCGTGGACGCCTGACCTACCAGAGGGGCCGGGGGTGTATTTCAATACTTGTTCCCAAGCGGAGTTTTGGAATAAGCATTGATACGAATTTTCAAAAAACTAAATTGTTACGGTTTTTTATATTTAATTATCAGTTAAATACCTGGAGCGGCATAGCCGCAATTAAATTGACCACCCCTCTTTCCCCTCCTTCGCAAGGAGGGGATGAAGGGGAGGTAAAAACTTACAAAAAAAGAAGTAATATTATGGGGAGGTAATAGCGTTGCCGAAAAAGAAGAAGATTGAAAATAGTGGCACAGCGATAAAAATAGAAAAGAATCGTTTGGTTGTCCCTAATAATCCAATCATTCCATTTATCAAGGGTGACGGTACGGGGCCGGATATCTGGAATGCATCAGTTCGTGTCTTTGATGCGGCGGTGAGTAAGGCTTATAAAAACAAAAAGCGTATTCAGTGGAAGGAAATTTTTGCCGGTGAATATGCATTTAAAGAATATGGTGAGTGGCTTCCTGCCGACACCCTCAACGCTATTAAGAAATATAAGGTCGCAATAAAAGGACCGCTTACCACGCCCGTTGGCGGCGGAATCAGGAGTCTTAATGTAACCCTCAGACAGGAACTTGATCTGTATGCCTGTGTTCGGCCTGTACGGTATTTTGATGGTGTGCCCAGCCCTGTCAAATCACCGGAAAAATTGAACGTGGTCATCTTCCGTGAAAATACTGAGGACGTATATGCTGGAATTGAATATAAGAAAGGTTCTCCGGAAGCGAAAAAGATCATTGCATTCCTGGAAAAGGAGCTTGGGAAAAAGGTCAGAAAAGATTCGGGTATCGGCATTAAACCCATGAGCGCATTTGGCTCGAAAAGACTGGTAAGACGCGCCATCCAGTACGCCATCGATAAAGGGAAAAAGAGCGTGACTCTCATGCACAAGGGAAATATCATGAAATTTACGGAGGGCGCATTCCGTGAGTGGGGATATGAAGTGGCTAGAGAGGAATTTCACAAGTTCGTTGTGACGGAAGAAGATGTCCAGAAAAAATACAATGGTACAGTTCCAAAAGGCAAGGTTGTTATAAAGGACAGGATCGCCGATGCCATGTTCCAGCAGGTGCTGCTGAGGCCGGAGGAATATGATGTGATTGCCACGCCGAATCTCAACGGTGATTATATTTCCGATGCCTGCGCTGCTCAGGTGGGCGGTCTGGGTATGGCCCCTGGGGCAAATATTGGTGATAAGGCTGCCGTATTCGAAGCCACTCATGGTACTGCCCCCAAATATGCGGGAAAGGACATGGTGAATCCTGGTTCCGTCATCTTATCAGGGGTTATGATGCTTGAGCATCTGGGATGGGATGAGGCTGCTGACATGATTGTGAAGGCGCTGGAAAAGACCATTCAGAGGAAGACAGTAACCTATGACCTCGAACGTCAGATGAAGGGCGCTAAATTGGTGAAATGCTCAGAATTTGGTGATGAGATAATCAAGAATATGTAAGGTAATTCTTTAGCCACGAATACCCACGAATAAAACGTAATGAGAGAAAAGACATATGATAAAATATGGTATATTGCCTGAAAATATTAACCATTTCCTGCCAAATGTCCGGGAATACTTAAATAAAAATTCGAAGGTGGTTTTTGCATACCTCTTTGGCGGCATTGCACACGGCAGGATTTCGCCACTCAGTGACGTGGATATTGCCATATATATGGCTGAGGATGCAGAGATAGCACAGGAAAAACTTGAAATACTGGGGAAATTGAATGAACTTTTGAAGACGGACGAAGTTGACCTTGTAATTTTAAATACAGCGCCGCTTCCCCTTGCGGCGAGAATAATCAAGAATAAAATAATCCTGGCGGATAAAATGCCCTTTACGAGGCATGCATTTGAATCTTTAATTTTGCGGGAATATTTTGATTTCTCAAGAAAAGAGATGGACATTTTTAAGGGGAGATATAAGCTTTGAAATTATGTTAAAAATGGCCAGATTTAGAAATATAGTAGTCCATCAATACGATAAGGTAGACGAGGCGATTGTTATCGGAATATTGAATAATAACCTCGATGATTTTACGGCTTACAGAGACGCAATTCTAAAAATTCTTAATTAATTTAAAGGATAGATTTAATATGGCAAGAAAAAAGATAACGGTCGTTGGCGCTGGAAACGTGGGGGCCACGACGGCGCAGCGACTGGCTGAAAAAGAGATAGGTGATGTAGTACTGGTAGATATTATCCAGGATATGCCGCAGGGAAAGGCATTGGATCTCCTGGAATCAGGGCCGGTTTACGGCTATGATACGAGGATTACGGGCGCTAACGGATATGAAGAAACAAGGGACTCTGATATTGTAGTCGTCACCTCCGGTGTGGCAAGAAAGCCGGGAATGAGCAGAGATGATTTACTCAAGATCAATGCCGGAATCGTAAAAGGGGTGGTAGAAAATATTGTAAAGTCGTCACCAAACGCCATCCTGATTATCGTATCTAACCCGTTGGATGCCATGACGTACGTAGCCCATAAAGTGAGTAGATTCCCTAAAAATCGGATAATGGGCATGGCAGGTGTGCTGGATGCCGCCCGTTTCAGCGCGTTTATTGCAATGGAACTCAATGTGTCAGTGGAAAATATCCATGCCTTTGTGCTCGGAGGACACGGTGATACGATGGTCCCATCCACTCGATATACGACAGTTGCAGGAGTTCCGGTTGAGGAATTAATTCCCAAAGCGAGATTGGAAGCCATTGTAAAACGCACGAGGGACGGCGGTGCGGAGATTGTTAATCTGCTCAAGACGGGCAGCGCCTTCTATGCCCCGTCAGCAGCCGCAGCAGAGATGGTTGAGTCTATTGTAAAAGACAAAAAGAAGATACTTCCGTGTGCCGCCCTGTGCGAAGGTGAATATGGCATCAACGGACTCTTCGCAGGCGTGCCGGTGAAACTCGGCGCAAAGGGTATTGAACAGATATTCGAAATCAAGCTCAACGTGGAAGAATCTGCTGCCTTGAAACGTTCTGCCGACGCCGTAAAAACCTTGTGTGAACAGGTGGATAAGTTGTTGTAATATCTTTAGAGAAAACTAAAATTTAAATCTAAAATCGCACATCGTAAATCTAAAATCATAAATTATGAATCTCATTAAAGCACAAAAACGATTACTCGAAATTCTTTTGCAAAGATCCTTCAAATACAGCGAAGAACCCATCTTCAAGCTGGTATCGGGAAGGATGAGTAATTATTACATTAATTGCAAAACTACGACCTTAGACCCGGAGGCCATGCTGTTGATCGGGCACCTCTTTTACAACAAAGTCAAACCGCTTCATATCAATGCCATCGGAGGGTTGACCCTGGGCGCCGACCCCATTGCCTTCGCTACCGCCATGGTTAGCGGCATGCAGGACGATGCTATTAACGCCTTTGTCGTGCGAAAAAAGGCAAAGGAACATGGATTGATGAAGTGGATTGAAGGAAACGTGCAAGAAGGGAATAAGGTCGTGATTGTGGACGATGTGGTGACCACCGGTCAATCCACGATAGATGCCATTGATCGTGCCAGGGAGTCCAATTTGAATGTCGTTAAGGCCATTGCCCTGGTGGACCGCCAGGAGGGCGGGCGGGAAAATATTGAAAAAAGAGACGTCCTTTTTGAGTCTATTTATACGAAAGACGATTTAATGAATTTGTATAAAAAAAGATAATGAACATGGAAAAACGAGGTTTCTGGTCGTGGTTTTTACAGAGGATTACCGCCCTGTTGCTGGTCATGGGGATGTCCGTTCATTTCTTTACATTCCACTTTAGTCCTTCTCGGTATGCCTCCCGCTATTACGATGAAATTATTCACAGATTTTGCTCTCCCGGATGGATTGCCTTTCATATCTGCCTGCTTGCCATGGTTGTTTTTCACGGACTCAACGGGCTTTGGGGCATACTGGCAGATTTCAATCTGAGCAAAAGGGCAAACTGCTTTTTTAGACAAATACTCTGGTTTGCCGGGTTTGTCTTGTTTGGTACTGGAATATATATTCTCATTTGGTTTGCAACGAGAAATAATAGCGGGTTTTAGACAGTATAACTTCCACGATAAGAGCTATGAATATGCAAAAGTTAAAGGAAGGTTTTAAAGACCTGGTAAAAAATAGAAATCCCGGCATGATATCTTTCTGGATACACAGGGTCACCGGTGTGGCAGTTACCGTATTTTTGTTTTTACACATTTTTACCCTGAGTTCTGTCTTTCGCGGTAAAGACGCCTATGATTATGCAATCAGTAAGTTTGATACAAAGAGCGGATACATATTTCAATATGTTTTACTCCTTGCTGTTGCTATACACCTGCTGAACGGAATACGGATTACGGTTGCGGATTTCTGGGGTCTTACCCGCAGTCAAAAGAGGTTGTTGTGGCTATCGCTCCTGGTTCTTCTTTTAATCACCGCAGTTGGCGTTAAAACGGTGCTTTTGTAACTTTGAAATACGAGTATCGGAGAAATCCATTACCCCTTGAAATTTATAAGTTGAGGGAATAGGATTATGGCGGATATAATCCTTAATGACGCAGAGATATCCAACCTTATAAAGGAACAAAAAAAATTTCCTCCTAATTACGAAACCTTATTTCAAACAAAAGACAAAAAGGGTCATAGGGAACAAGAAATAATATTACCACGCAATGACGACAGTCAGTTTAAAGTAATTTTAAGGCAAAACCAAATAAACCAGTTCGATTTCTCCCTTATACTGCTATATGCCACCAAAGAAAACGGCATTAATAAGGTTGAGAAGGTATAATGGTAAAACCATCATCACACCAATAAGATCGAAAAAGAAACTTTTTATGATTTTCATATTCATCAAGCAACAGAAAGATACCAAATAGCCGGTTTCGATGAAGATGGATATGCGGTAATTTCCAAAGAGTTTGTCGATATACAAAGTGCATTAGATTGTCTCGTAAAAGATTGTTCTATAGTGCTACCAGCAAATAGGCAACTAAAAATGAAATTGTCCTAAAATTAAAGGTGGTAAAAATGGATATTACGCCAATTGAGAGCGAATTTAAAAAGAAAATCAGCGAAAAAATAGAAATTTTTCCCGAAGGCAAAGAGCGATTTAAAATATTCACCCCTTTTATGTTTGCTGATGGTGATCATTTAGTATCCATTTTAAAAAAATCTTCCAAAGGATGGATTATTACAGATGAAGCTCATACTTATATGCATTTAAGCTATGATCTTGATATGAAAGATTTGGAAAAAGGCACCAGGCAAAAAATAATCAGTTCAACGCTATCTATGTTTGAATTGGAGGAAAGTGACGGTGAAATATTAGTAAATGTGGAAGATAATATGTTTGGTGACGCCCTTTATAATTTTATTCAGGGTATTTTAAAAATTACTGATATAAATTATTTAAGTCGTGAGCGAGTTAAATCTACCTTTATGGATGATTTTAAGGCATACATTACTGAAAAAGTTGACGAGAACAGAAGGATATTTGATTACTTTGACAAAGTGCATGACCCAGAAGGAAAATATGCAGTCGATTGCAGGATAAACGGCATGAAAAAGCCTCTTTATGTATTTGCAGTAGCAAATGATGATAAATGTCGGGATGCTACAATCAGTTGTTTGCAATACGAAAAATGGGAACTGCCGTTTCGTTCGGTGGCTATTTTTGAAGATCAAGAAAAAATTAGTCGTAAGGTTTTGGCCCGTTTCAGTGATGTTTGTGAAAAACAATTTTCAAGCCTTTACTTAAACAGGGACCGAATTGAAAAATATTTATTGGAACAAATGCAAAACTTATAAACCATCTATCTTTGATGAAAGAAGTTTTTTGCATTGGAGAAAAGCAAATAAACTTTAAGTCTTTAATTTACAAGAATCTATTAGGGGTTTATTTGCCTGCAGGCAACTTATGGAACTTAAAGAATACTAGAATAAGGAATTTTTATGATTTATCATGATGCCATTGTGGTGGGTGGGGGACTTGCAGGTCTGAGGGCTGCCATAGAACTCAATCGTCACAATGTAAAAGTCGCCGTTATCTCAAAGGTACATCCCATCCGGTCGCATTCCGTTGCAGCACAGGGAGGGATTAATGCACCGCTGGGAAATCATCCACGCGGCGCTTACGATACCTGGGAAAAACACGCCTTCGATACGGTTAAAGGAAGCGATTACCTGGCAGACCAGGACGCCGTCATCCGCATGACCAAAGAAGCTGCCGAACGCATTTATGAAATGGAACACTGGGGGTGTCCCTTCAGCCGTACCACTGAAGGAAAGATTGCCCAAAGACCATTTGGCGGCGCTGGGTTTCCGCGCACGTGCTATGCGGCTGATAAGACGGGTCATGCCCTTTTGCATGCCCTGTACCAGCAAACCATCAGATTCAAACAGTCGGCAGAACGGAACGAGATTGTAATCTATGAAGAATGGTTGGTGACAGACCTTGTGACTGATGAAGGGGTTTGTGTTGGTGTGATTGCGCTGGATATTGTGAGCGGACGGTTAGAGGCACTCCAGGCAGGGGCGGTAATCTTTGCGACGGGTGGCGCTGGCCGCATGTATGGAAATAGCACCAATGCCCTGATCAATACAGGCATGGGTATGGCTGTACCCTACTGGGCAGGCGTGCCTTTAAAAGACATGGAGTTTATCCAGTTTCATCCTACCACCCTTTTAGGCAAAAACATCCTCATCACGGAAGGTTGCCGTGGCGAGGGTGGTTTCTTGTTGAATAACAAGGGCGAACGATTCCTGGCGAAATACAGCGATTCCCAGAAGGATATGGAAGTAGCTCCCAGGGACATTATTGCAAGGAACATTACCCGCGAAATTATGGCAGGCGGCGGTTTTGACAATAGCTATGTGCATCTTGATTTAAGGCATCTGGGGGAAGAAAAGATTATCAAGAGGTTACCGGGCATACGGGACATTTGTATGGAATTTGTTGGTGTAGACCCCGTCACAACACCGATTCCCATCCAGCCAGGCCAGCATTACACCATGGGTGGGATTGATTGCAATACGGAAGGTGAAACAATGGTAAAGGGATTTTATGCGGCAGGCGAGGCTGCCTGCGTGAGCGTACACGGCGCAAACCGGCTCGGAGGCAATTCTTTGCTGGATACGATTGTCTTTGGAGCCATCGCAGGCGCTAACGCTGCCCGGTATGTGCAGGGTTCTTCGGGTAAAAAGGGTGAGGGCGCTCTTAATGATGCATTAAAGCGTGCGGAACAGAGGATTGATATATTATGCAAATCTGAAGGAAAGGAGATACCTGCCGATATCAAAACGTCCCTCAACAAAGTCATGGACAATAAGGTGGGTATCTTCCGTGAGGCCTCTAAACTGCAAGAAGCTTTCAATGAGGTCAAGAATTTACAAGAGAGATATAAACAAATTAAACTGAATTATACCGGCAAACGGGCTAACCTCAGCCTTGTATGGGTATTGGAACTCAAGGGTGACCTTGATGTGGCTGCGGCTGTTGTTGCAGGCGCATTGGCACGGCAGGAGAGTCGCGGCTCTCATTTCCGCACCGATTTTCCAAAGAGAGATGATGCAACATGGCTGAAGCACACACTGGCTTACCATTCCCCTGATGGGGCAAGATTAGACTACAAACCCGTGAACATAGGCCCGTTTGAGCCGAAGGAAAGAAAGTATTAGACTAAAAATTCGGTAACAGTTTAGTTTTTTGAAAAAGCCCCTCACCCAGACACTCTCCCACAAGGGGCGAGGGAACTTCCCCAATTCATTCCCTTCCCTCTTAGCTCTACAAAACAGACTATCGACTGAGCTAACCCGTGCGAATGAAGCGGAGCGTAATGAGCATCGGCGTTGAGCGATTTGTTATGTGCTACTTTGTTATTGTTTCTACTATGGAGATATCTTTTTTTATCCATTCATTTACTATCGTTGCAATCTCGACGCCTTTTTTCTTTGAGAATTTTCTTAGCACTTCCATCATGTCAGGCTCAATGTAAATGGGTAGATATAATTTCGCATTAGGCCGATAAAACTTGCCCCTTTCACCTTTTGAAAAATCATATTCTTTTTTCATCTATTTTCCTCCTCATACTGCTTTAACTCTTTTCTGGTTGCCTTACGGGCAGAAATAACTCTAATCCTGCAAGAATCAGCAGCCAACTGCTGGAACGTATGCACCACAACCAGCAAGATACCATTTTTGTCTATTCCAATTGTAACCCATCGGTCTTCATGTTCGCTATGCTCGGTGTCAAAGATGCTTATCATTCTTGGATCAAGAAAAATAGTAGATGCCTGCTCAAAAGCAATCCCATGATTTTTTCGATTTGTCCTTGCCTTATTAGGATCCCAATCAAAATAATAACGCAACCCTTCAACTCCTTAATATATTATACACACAACGTTAATTGTGTGATTTTTTTATCCAAGCCAATCCTATAGAGGTTAGCTTCTCAATTGAATGGTCACCTTCTTGTATGGCCTCAATATTAAGTCTGGTAATAGTTGGGTCAACGCCTGTCATTGCTTTTACTCTGTACATTGTTCGTATTTCTTCTTCCATCGCTTCTTTAGTCTCCCAAAGATAAATTCCACCAAACTGACCTGTTTCTTCATTTGAATACCAGACTTTTTGAAGCAGTCCCTTTTTATTTTCATATCTTTTCCATGATTCATTTGCTATATATTCTCGTAAGGTTTGAAATATTTCTTTTGGTTTCTCTGACAAATCCCAATTTAGAATCAACGCATACATTTTCTCTCCGTGTCTATTTATACATAACAATGATTATACAGTCTGTATAAAACGGCAAACACAGACTGTCTCGATATATATAAGAAGTTGCCGTGCCTTCTTATCACGCATTGTAACTTATTTCTTATGATAGGAAATTGCTTTTCCTTTAAAAAGGATGATAATACGAAAATGAAGAAGAATGCAAGCTTTTTTTGGTTTTTTCTGAGGAATAAACGGGAGCGACTCTCTCCTTAATTTTCAAGGTAAAACAAGAAACCAGCCCAATATGAAGGACTTAAGAATTTTTAATATTTTATCCTTTCAGGGCTAAAAACATTATTAAATCCTTGTCCCAGGGCTACCGCCCCATACTACAAATTTACAAAACCTTGCTTTCCCCATTTACACGAGGACAAGTTTTAGTAAAGATTTTTATGTAAAATATTTTACCTCCCCTTTCCCCTCCTTGCGAAGGAGGGGACTGAGGGGCATACGTGTTAAGTTAAGAAACCTAAGGCATGAGAATCCTCCAATAATTCGAGAGTAGTTTTTCGTGACGGTTGTCTGTTTTTAATGCAAGTAGGGATAAGGCGTTTGATTTCACGAAGAAACTGTTTTATAGCCGTAGTGACATTATGGAGAATATTTTGGAGGAGAGAGAAAGCACGTTCCTGGATGAGTTTGTAAAGCTTATCGAAGCTGACTTCTCTTTTTTGTGTAGTCCACAGAATGGCATTCAAAGATAAAGGGATACCACGGATAATTACTGCCATGATACGTTTTCCGAGTATTTCGCATTTCAGGCGATATTCCATGGTAGTCTTGGACGAATGAATGCGAATGACACTCTTAAGTTGTTTGAAAATAAGTTCTATTTGCCATCTGAGACAAAGAGGGGTGAATCATGGACGTCTGCCCAATCGTCATCAGCAGAACAAATTCGAATGCGCTAAACTTCCTCTGTCTTTGAATAAACCCTGTCGCCTTTGCCATTTGGGACAGGAGTTTTTTTTAATACCCCGGAGAGTATCTTTTCGGTAATCATGATTGCATCTCCTCAACACCGTGCTTGCGGAAATCAGCAATGTATGCCTCAACCAGAGCGTCACACAATTTATTGTATATTATTATTCCCTTAACTTAACACCTATGGGAACAACCCCCCTTCGCTGGTTCACTCGTCCTCGATTGAACGAAACATTTGGCTTTTTGCACGGCCGTGACTAATTTAAAAACTCGAGCCCGGCGCAAATATCTGGTTCAATCTGCAAGATTGAACCAGCCAAGAAAAACAAACAAGGACAAACGAGTTTGTCCGTGCCACCATTGCTGGCCCGAAATTATCCCCTTGGCCAGTACATGATAATAATTACGCCAATGAGGGCAATAAAACCGCCTATCAGGTCAAATTTGTCCGGCGCTATTTTATCAACCCGCCATCCCCACAGAATAGAGAGAACTATGAATACACCGCCATAGGCGGCATATACACGGCCAAAATTTGCGGGCTGGAATGTTGGTATAACTCCATAGATAACCAGCACAATCGCTCCAAATAAACCAAGCCAGATACTCTTTCCCTCTCTTAGCCAGAGCCATACCAGATATCCTCCGCCTATTTCGCAAAGTCCGGCAAGGATAAAAAAGAAAACCGATTTGGCAATCTCAATCTTTTCCACGTTTTTACCTCATTTATAGCTCTTATACTATTTCACCAAAGTAATCTTTTCTGCTACAAGTACTATAACTGTTCTTTCTTGTCTCCCTGCATTTCTACTCATCTCTGCGTTCTCTGCGACCTCTGTGGTAAAATCATTTTATGCTGCTTCGAGCCTTTTGGGAAACCATTGGTAAAGGGCAGGTATCACAAAAAGGGTTAAAAAGCTTGAGAAACATACCCCGCCAACGATCACCGTAGCCAACGGTTTCTGTACTTCAGCCCCTACATCCGTAGACACGGTCATAGGTAATAACCCAATAATATCTGTCATCACAGTTATGAGTACAGGTCTGAGTCGCGTTGAAGCCGCCTCTACGATCGCATTTCTCGTTTCTTTCCCTTCTTGCAGGAATTCATTAATGAACGATACCATAACCGTGCCGTTTAACACACATAGTCCAAAAAGGGAAATAAATCCTACCCCGGCAGAGATACTCAGAGGCATATCTCTCAGGAACAACGCTACAATCCCTCCCGTTGCCGCAAAAGGAACATTTGCGTAAATAAGGGCAGCGTTTTTAAAGGAACGGAAACTCATGTAAAGAAGTATGAAAATTAATCCCATGGAAATGGGGATAACGATCGCAAGGCGATTCCTTGCCCGCTGCATATTCTCGAACTGGCCACCCCAGTCCAGGTAATAACCTGCGGGGATATCCACACCTTCCCGTATCTTTTTTTGCGCCTCTGCCACAAAGCTGCCAATGTCCCTGCCTCGTACATTACATTCCACCACGATACGGCGGTGCCCGTTTTCACGGCTGATCTGGGCGGGTCCCTCTTCAACGGAAATATCAGCCAGTTGGGTGAGCGGCACACGTACACCGCCAGGGGCGCTAATCAGGATATTTTTGATTTCTTCTACGTTATTCCTTGCCTCTTCGGTAAAACGGACTAAAAGATCGAATCTCATCTGCCCTTCCAGTACCTGCGATGCAGCCTTACCGCCAATGGCTGTTGTAATAACATCTTGTATATCCGATACGTTGATCCCATAGCGGGCAATGGCACTTCGGTCAATTTTTATCTGTACCACAGGCAATCCTGCCACCTGTTCTACTTTCACATCCTCAGCCCCTCGAATAGAAGCAACAACCCGTTCGATCTCCTCTGCCTTCGGTTTTAAGACCTCAAAATCTTCGCCAAAAAGCTTGATGGCTATATCAGAACGGACACCAGCTATCAACTCACTGACCCTTAGCTCAATAGGCTGTGAAAAACTATACCGCATGCCTGGAATCTTTTCCAAATCCTCTTCCATCCGGGTAATGAGAGCCTCCTTGGTCTTAGCCGTCTGCCACGACTTCTTGGGTTTAAGCATCACAAATACATCACTGATCTCCTGACCCATGGGGTCTATAGCAACCTCTGCCCGGCCAGTTTTGGATACAACCGTTTCTACATCAGGGTATTTCAGAAGGGTCTTTTCTATAAGGGTAGAGAGTTCTACGGACTCCTTTAAAGAGACACTGGGTAAGCGTACCACGTTGATTGCTATGGCGCCTTCATCCAATTCAGGCATAAACTCTGAACCTAAAAAGGGGACGAGGACAAGACTTGAAAGGAAGCACGCGGCGGCAATAATTAATGTTACTTTGGGATGAAATACAGCCTTTTGTAAAAATGGTTTGTAACGACTCTTTAAAAACCGCATAATGCGGTTATTCGCTTCCTCAGTATGCGCCTTTGTCTTTATCCCTTTTCTGAAAATAAGGGAGCTCAGGGTGGGCATAATGACCAGGGCAACAAAAAGGGAACTCAGCATGGCAAGGCTTACCGTAAGGGCTACAGGCTTGAACATCTTGCCTTCAACACCCTGAAGGGTCAAGAGCGGCACATAGATGATAATGATAATGCCCACGGCGAAGAAGATGGGACGTCCCACCTCCTGAGCCGCAAGCAATATAGTTTCCCTATAACTATTATTACCTTTTCTGAGGGTAAGACGTTGAACAATATTTTCAACTGTACACACTGAGCCATCGGTAATATTACCAAACCCCAGGGAACCTATACTCATTACCGTAGCAGCAATCCCCAGATGATACATGCCTGAAAAGGTTAAAACGACCGTTAAAGGAACTGAAAAAGCAATGAGGAGTGATACGCGCCAATTTCCTACCGTTAAAGTAAGAACTATGATTATCAGGATGATACCGAAAATGACGTTGCTAATAACCGTATGAATAACGTCATTGACAAGGCCAGCCCGATCATAAAACGGTATTATATCCACACCTTTTGGCAGGTTTTGCCTGATTTCTTCAACCTTCTGTTTTACCCTTTCCACCACAGTACGGCTATTCTCGCCCTTGAGCATCATGGCAATACCCGTAACAACCTCTCCTTTGCCGTCCCTCGTGACTGCTCCATAACGTACCTCAGGCCCCACTACCACATCCGCCATATTTTTTATAAAAATGGGAGTACCCTCTGCCGTCGCATGAACAACGATATTTTCAATATCCTGTATGGTATTGATGAGACCTATCCCCCTTATGAGATACTGTTCAGAGGAATGTTCTATGTACTGTCCACCGGCATTGGCATTATTGGCGGCCAGGGCATCGAAGACCTGCCGGAGGGTAATATTATAGGTGATGAGCTTTTTGGGATCCACCAGCACCTGGTACTGCTTTACAAGACCTCCAAAACTATTGACCTCAATAACCCCTGGTATAGTCAGTAACCTGGGTTTGATTAGCCAGTCCTGGATGGTTCTCAGTTCCATGTTGTCTTTACCTTCGCCAGTAACCACGTATTGATAAATTTCACCAAGTCCCGTGCTAACTGGACCCAAGATGGGTTGGGCCATGAAAACCTGTGGAAGCCGCTCCTTTGCTGTTTGTAAACGTTCTAAGACCAATTGACGGGCAAAATAAATGTTTACGTGGTCATCAAAAACTACCGTGACTTGTGAAAGCCCTGACTTTGAAATAGAACGCGTCTCCACAACACTGGGTAATCCACTCATGGAGAACTCAATAGGAAATGTGATGAGTTTTTCCACTTCAACAGGGCCGAGTCCGGGCACCTCGGTATTGATCTGTACCTGGTTTGTTGTAACATCGGGGACGGCATCAATCGGCAAGCGTATAATGTAGTATAAACCCATTCCTATGATGACACAGATAACAACAATAACCAGGAAACCTTGCTTTAATGCGTATTCAATAATTTTATTGATCATAAATTAGGCCTTCGGCGACTTTTTGTCGCAAAGACACTTGCCCCTGAGACCCCATAGCGGGTTCAAGTTTGTAACTTGAACCCTATGTTTTATATGGTTAATTTCGTCATCATATTGTACAAAACGCTATTGTCCGAATAAAATTATGAGTTCGGGTTGTAAACCTGAACCCGCCAAAAGATTAGTCTGCACAACCCTCCCCAAACTTTTCCTTCATGAGTTCAGACTTGAGTAAGAAGCTGCCCTTGACGACTACACGTTCATTCCTATTTAAGCCACTAATAACCTTTACATGGCCATCTACCCGCGCACCAATGACCACATTTCGCCTTAAGAAGTATCCTTCCTTGAGGGGCACAAAGACAAAGTGTTTTTGTCCGTCTGTTTGAACCGTTTCTTCGGGTACAACAGGTGAATCGTTTCCTGTTTCTACAAGGAGCAGTACCTTAGCAAACATACCTGGTTTCAGTTTTTCATGACGATTGTCAACTTCCGCCCGAACCTTCACCGTGCGTGTCTTTTCATTCACCGTTGCTCCAATATACGTAACAAGCCCTTCAAATTGTTCATCTGGATAAGAGGCAACGGATATGATGACCTTATTTCCCACCTTAACTTTTGTAATGTCTTTTTCGTAAATATCAAACCACACCCATATGTGGGTAAGGTCAGAAATGGTGACAATGGGGGTAAAGGCATCCTTGAGTTCACCAACAGCCACCTTTTTTTCAATCACCGTACCATCGAAGGGGGCTGCAATAGTAAATAGCGAAGATACATTTCCCTCCGGTGCATTGAGCATGCTATTCTCATGCAACCCCATGAGTTTTAATCTCTCCCTTAATGCCTTCAATTCTATCTGAGCCTGTTCATAATCAGTTTCTGCTTCTAAAAACTGTTTTTTGGAGCAGATGTTTTGCCGGTAAAGGGACTTTTCCCTTTGATAGTTCTTTTTGGCAAGTTTAAGCATAGCCTTTGCCTTCTTATAATCCGCCCTTGCCTGTCCCAGTTCTATACTATCCAATATAGCTAATACCTGTCCCTTCTTTACACGATCCCCCCAGTCCACAAAAACCTCTTTGGCTACCCCTGGCATCCTCGGCGAAACAACAACAAAGCGATTTTGATTAGGTCCTACTTCACCAGTTGCCTTGAGCGTAACGCCAATGTTTAACAACTCGACATCCTTGATAGTAATAATTTCTCCTATAATTGACTTATCGACCTTGACGACACCAACCTCATGGCGGCAACCGTCACATTCGATTACCGGAACATTGTGTTCACATTGTTTTTTTAAGAGTTCCTCATAACTATTGGTTTTAATAGTAGGGTTACACAAGGAACATTCGCTTTCTGGAACACCATGTTCAGGGCATATCTCACTTGAAAATACCTTTGCCTTGTCCTTCTGAATTTCTTGCCCACTGTCATTCTGAGCGGAGCGAAGAATCTCACCTTTAGAGGTTGTTTTGTTGCCAGTATCCTTCATAATAACATTTTCATCGCCCTTGGTACATTGTGACTCCTGGCAATTATCCTGTTTTTGTTTTGCGGCAACAACCTTTATGGAAAAGAATCCAACGAATAAAAGAATAATCGTAAAATAGATCCATCGTATGTTAAAGATTTGTAAACATGAATAAGTCCTTTTGTTCTTCATCATTGCCCTTCTATCTTAATCACTGCCAGTCTTTCAATATCCGCAATGAGCAGATTTAAATTTTTCAGGGATTCTATATATGAAATCCTCGTTTCAGCCCATGTCCTCTGGGCGTCCAGCAGGTCTATATAATTGAACTCACCTTCTTTGTATCCCCTTTCTATCAATTTTAGAGATTCTTCTGCCCTGGGCAGTATCTTATCTCTGAATTCAACGACACGCCTGCGTTCCACATTGTATGAGTTGAAATTCTTTTTTAACTGAAAAAGCAACTCATTGTAAACAGACAAGTTCTCATTTTTCGCCTTTCTTGAAAGCGCCTTGCCTTTCTGTATATTGCCCTGGTTGCGATTAAAAAATGGGGCAGGTATCTCAATGCCCATCTGAACGGTATCCACGTTTTCCAGTGAAAGCCGTTTATAGCCTGCCGATACATTGATGTCTGGTATGGCCAGTCTTTTTTCCAGCGTCAATTGTGTTTCTGCTATTTCGATATTCTTCTTTGATGCCTTAAGGAATGGTTGATTACTTTTCATATTCAATTCAAGTTCATGAAGCGATAGTTCTCCAGGTTTCGTTAAGAGTTTTCCCATCACGCCATTGACGGTTTCCTCCGGAATGCCCATCACCGTCTGCAATTCCTTTATAGAGTTTTGGAGATTGCCTTCGGCATTGGATACAGAATTTCTTGCCTTTGATAATTCCACCTCTGCCCTGAGCACGTTCGTAATAGCCACCTCGCCCGCATCAAACCTGACTTTCTCGCTCTCATAAATGCCTTTTGCAATTTCTTCCACCTTCTTTGCAATGGCGTAACCTTCCTGGTCAGCCACGACTTTATAAAATGCCTTCTTTGTGTCGGCTATAACGGCCAGTAGAACGGTATCACGTTCTAATTCGTTTTTCTCTTTTGATTTCTCACTTACTTTTATTCCAAGTCCTCTTTTGCCGCCTGTAATGATGGGCTGAGTTATACCAACAAGATTTTGACTCTGATTCAATCCAAGTTCACTGCTCGGCATTTCCTCGGCTAGAAGTTCCAAGACGGGATTTGGATACAGCTTTGACTGTCGTAATGAGCCAATGGCTGCATCTATCTGATCCCTTGTAGACTGCAATTGCGGGTTTTTTTCAATGGCTATCTTAAGGGCTTCTTCGAGCGTAATTTTCTTGTGTACAGGTTGGTTGTCCTTGTCCACGGCCCTGATTTGAGAATCGTTTCCAAGAATTATTACCTGAAGGCACGGTAAATAAACGGATAAGCAGGTTGTCGCAATAAGGAATATAAATCTGTATATCCGAAGATTGGGTATAAAGTGAAAATAGGTATCCATAACAAAACCTTTCGCTATAAAATATAAAACGGTTTACCACGGATAATTTAAACGCCGAAATAATCTCTTACAACCTCCTAAGTCCCCCTGGTTTAACAAAGGGGGATTCAGGGGGTTGTATCAACTCCGCTCGTAATGAAACACGGATGTAAACTTATTTAAGACGTTTACTGTAGTTTTTGCGTAAACAGGGTTTTTATAGAAAATGTTTGAGCTGGGGCAAACTTTCTATTCCTTCATCATATGCAGACTACAGCCAGTGGCTGCTCTAATTAATACTTACTTAGGTTATTTCCGTGGAAAACTAACCGTGGAATGTGTTATGCGGTCAAACGAGGTGGATGGTAAATGATCGTCTGGAAGACGTTTTTGAAATGATTAAAAGGCTGTGTTTTAAGCCGACTGGAGGTATTCGTCAAAGCGAATGAAGAGTCTTGGAATACATACAGGACTAAATTGTTGGCACAGAGTACACAACAATTTGGGCAACATGGATCATCAGTGGGAATGGAGGAACAGTCGTCATTATGTGATAAAACGGAAGATTCCCTTTCACCGCAATGGAATGAATCCTTTTCTGCACAACCCAGAACTAAACAATCGCCCGGTAATATGCACAGGAGAAACCATATTGCCAGGATACCTATAAATGCCTTCTTTAAGAAAATAGTTGTATTCATCTTTTTTATCAATTAGTGACTGCTATACGTAAAGCTTCTGCTTTATGATAAACAACAATCCGTTTTAAAGCAAATAAAAATACGCTTGTATTTTTGCTGCATGGCAGCTTTTTGAAAAATTCATACGGTGGCAGGCAATCAGCATCCGTAGCGCAGGCATCCTGCCTGCTTTTTTCATACATATTTTCTTTTTATGCAGGCTGGAAGCCTGCGCTACGAGATGTTCCTCCCTTCATAGGTGCTGCTTAGCGCCCAGTCTTCAGCCTTCTGGCATAACCCCGCCTTTACAGGATTATTCACGGTGTAATTGCAGACACGGATAAAATCCTCCTCATCCCGGACAAGATGATCATAGGACTCGCGCTGCCAGAACGATTGACCTTCCCGTCCCAGAATATTATTCGCCTTGTTCGCTGTAAACGACTTCCAGCTATGGAGAATGGAACTTAACGTGTGGGACCATTTTGGCGTGAGAACTGCATGAACATGGTTTGGCATCACTACCCATGCAAGCAGTTTGTAACGCTCGTCGTCAAAATAACAGAGCGCATCGGCGACCAACTTCCCGATATCGTCTCGTTTTAGCCAGCATTCGCCGTACCCGGAATCAAGAAAGGCATCTATTCTATCTGCATCTAAAGCATTCCAATGTCCTACCTCTTTGCTGGTTGTTTTTCCGTTTTTCGCTCTGTTTTCATGCCCTTTGCGTTCTGCTTCGATTTGTGTCAGAACGGACTGTGGGAGGGTTCCCGCCAGACGGAAGGTGACAAAATAGGTACCTTCTTCCCTTTTAAAGTGCGGAAGATACCCACGATGGTGGATTCCTGAAACGAGACGGTTATCTGTAGCGTTAGCATTCGTAGCGCAGGCATCTTGCCTGCTTTTTTCATCTGCATCTTTTTTATGCAGGCTGGAAGCCTGCGCTACGGGTGTCACTTTATATTTCATTGGCCGTTTTCTCCGCAGTTTTTTACAGAGCCAAATACTCCTCACCTGCGGAATCTCCGCCCCGCAGTTCTGGGCTTCGCACTTTACCGACCTTGCCCAGAGGTATAGTATGGTACGAAAATTTGGAAATAGTGACGTCTGACAGGTGACGAGCGACGTTTTTTCTCGTCACTCGTCACGCGCCACCCGTCACCTGTCTTATCTTCTTTGGCAACGGCTATGCTGAGCTACGAATTATTCTGGTTGCAGCATACTAAAACTGATAGCTCAATCCCACAAAAAACGTGCGGCCGGGGCGGGGTAAATCGTTTGGAATTGAAGTAGGTCCAGGGTCGCTATAGTCCTTATCGAGCAGGTTATATACCGTGCCCTGCACCTCCATGGTCTTAAAAAAGTCTTTCCCGGTAACCGAAAGATTCAGGAGTGCATAGGACGGCAGGTTACTCCTTGTGTCGTCATCTTCCCTAGAACGCCTCCCGCTGACGAATGTGCTCAGGTTGGTGTTGATGTATTTCCAGTAGTGTGTATTTACGCCAAAATTGCCAAAGTGCTGCGCAACAAATGGCATGTCATTCCCATCGTTGTCTTCCGGATTCTGGAAGGTATAGTTCATGAAGACATAGTTGCCTTTCGTTATGTCTATTTTGGTCTCCGTTTCTATGCCCTGAATGTGCGCATCTCCATAGTTTTCATACCGTGTAGTACCCTGGGCAGTTGGCAGCGTACGGAGGACAATAAGGTCTTTTATGTCATTGTTAAAATAATTAATGCTGCTTGTGATGTGTTTGTTGAACTGGTAAGTTAACCCCACCTCGTATGTCCTGATTTGTTCAGGGTCTAAATCCTCATTTCCCTGAATTGAAGGTTTGATAAGGGTAAACATTTCTAAAAAATTTGGAGCACGAAACGCCTCTCCGTAAAGAAACTTCAACGATGCATTTTTCATGAATGCCCATGACAAACCTGCACGGGGACTGGTTGCCTCGCCAAAATCGCTATATCGGTCGTGCCTGATCCCTACGGTAAAATTTAAGGTATCCGTGATATCCCACGTATCCTGTAAATAAAATGACAATATCCGGCGGGTATGTTCTTCAAAAAATGGATAGGTATCCGTAAAACTCTGCATGGAATCAAGTGGCTCCAGTGTGTCTGGATCAAAGTTGTATGAGGCGCTTTTTGGGCTTTGATTGACTAACCGGTATTCCACACCCAGTGTAAAGATATTTCCATCGAATAATTCATAATCGAAGGGGAGTTCTGTACCTGCTATTCTTTCAATCACCTTAAGACGTTGAGTAATCCCATTTGGATAGGTTGTAAAGGTGTCGCTTACTCCGTCTCCATCCGTATCAAAGGGTAATGTGGTGCCATCTGGTAATGACTTGATATGGTTATCCGCATCAAATTGGTCATAATAAATCCTGGGACGTATTGTAAGTTTATCTTCATACGTCTTTTTGTATCCAATCTCGCCAAATACATAATCAATTTCAAAAAAAGATACATCCGTTAAGGCATATTGAGGTCCAATAAAAGTGTCTGCTCTTTTATTGGTATACCATCCATTCAAGTAGAAATCATCGTATTTGGCTTTCAGTTCCATGTTATATTCTTGCCTGCCGTCATATACACTCCTCGGCGACAACGATGCAGAAGTTGAAAATGCGTTATCCATTAATGTCTGTGTGTCACTCTCAATAATCCCATCAAAGCCGTCAGTCTGTCTGTATCTGACCATGCCGGAGAGTTCCAGTTTTCCAAAGGTCTTCCCAAAGGTAATATTTTCATCATAGGTGTCATAGCTCCCGTAACCGCTGCTTACCCTTACTCCATCCGTATCCTTAGCATCTTTAGTAACAATATTAATAACCCCCAAAAAGGCGTTTTCTCCATACACGGCAGACCCTGGTCCACGGATAATCTCTATCCTTTTTATATTTTCTACAGGGAAGTCGTCAAACATTTCAAATATTCCACCCCTTGCCGGATTTATCGTGAAATGGCCATTCACCATCACCCGTACCCTGTTTTCACTTTGAACGCCCCGTATAACAGGGATGGACATTCCCAAATCCCCCTTCTTCAGAATTTCAAATCCGGGTATGGTTTTCAGAATTTCTGTAAATGTTCGATACCCTGAATTTTTAATTTCCTCAGCCGTAATTACGGTGATGATACCAGGCGCCTTGCTGATGGGGGTTTCATGTCTTGTGGCAATGGTTACTTCCTCATTAAACACATACCAGATGGTCTCCGTTATCTGGGCATCTGTCAAACAAGTGTCCGTACAAGGTATGTACTCATCGTGATCATGTAAAATCTCTGCCTTGCGGGTTGTCTCCGTGCCTTCGGCGAGGATTGTGGATGAGTCAAAAAAGACGGTGAAAAAGATAAATAAGTGACATGTGAAAGATAGGATGACGAGATGCTTCCACACGCCCTTTTTGTTATGCAGCAGATTAAAAGTCACTGTCTTCTCATACTTTTCAAAATGGATTTAGAAAAAACGCTGGTTTTCACGGTTAATTTCGCCTGTTTAATGGCGCAACAAATTATCAAATCTGCAAGGCACTGTCAATGGGTTTATTGCCAAAAATGTAAAAATATATTTTGTAAGATACTCAAGAGAGAGGTATACTACCGTTCACACTTTAGAAATAGTGGCAGGTGTCGAATGGCGAGTGGCGGGAAAAAAACATCACCTGTCACCTGCCACACGCTACTTGCCTTATCGTTCGACTGAGATCACGACGAAGTCTGCATTGCTTTGGTTGTAGCAATGCTGCTCTAGGATTTAACAAATCTGTTAAATTAAGGAGGAGAACATGTACATCTCGATTAAAAACAGGCTCATTCTTTTACTGATTGCATTTACCCTACTGCCCTTTATTCTGCTCAGGATCATAGCCTATCCAAGAGTACAAGCCGATCTCCAGGATGTGCTGATACGAAACCTTGACGGCATCGGCCATAAACAATCAGAATTGGTGACCAACTGGATGCGTGAGCGGGTGAAAGACTCCCGTGTCATTGCCAGCAATCCTTTGATAGTCAAGTGTGCAAAGATCACACGGGATGATAAGGATTATATGGATATCCTCCAATACCTTGAGGTGGCGAAGATTGAGTACGTTTAGAGGGGTATACTGATAAGTAATAATATAGGATTGGTAACCATTTCCACATTAGAAGAAGGCGGAATACCTGATATTTCAGGAATGGATTATTTTAGGCAGGCGGTACAGGGGAATACCTTTGTATCAGGGGTGATTCCCTCAGAAATTCCCCTTTTAAATGAAGTCGGAGAGATGGAATTGGGCATGCCGACGATGTTCGTTTCAGCGCCGTTGAAAGACAGGGATGGCGCCGTAATCGGTGTTATTGCCCTGAGGATTGATGTGGATACGCTGAACGGCCTGATGTTAAGCCTCAGGCTGGGGAAGACAGGTGAGACGTATCTCGTGAACAAAGATGGATACATGATTACAGAATCAAGACTTTCTGCGCATTTGAAAGATAAGAGGTTGGTGAAAAAGAGGAGCGCCCTGGAACTAAAATTAGTCAATCCGGAAACCGGTGAAATGACCGATGGTGTTAAACAATGTATTACCGCTAACAATGGCTTTAATGCAAAAGGATATAAAGATTACAGGGGACGCCTGGTGTTGGGTGTATGGAGGTGGTTGCCGGAGTTAAACTGGGGGGTTATAGCAGAAATTGACAGAGACGAAGGTAAAGGACATTTATGTGAATCCTGATGAACGTAGGATGGTCGTTGAAAAGATGAAAAAGGAAGGGATCAGGAAAGACTGTATTTCATATTGTAAGAAGAAGAATGGCGAGCGGTTTATTTCTGAAATGACGTGCGCTCTTTTGCGTGATGAGAGTGGCAAGGCAGTCAGGGTGGAAGGGATATTCAGGACCAGAACGGAAAAATGAGTGCAAAATGAGACGGCCATGACTTTTGGTCACAAAAGGGATGAAATATCCTCTT
>Ga0194119_10001330_pt1 | contig 45203 bp, 35 predicted proteins | sample TA2MahC100mmetaG_FD_148620 | JGI IMG/M metagenome (GOLD analysis project Ga0194119, IMG submission 148620) | Freshwater microbial communities from Lake Tanganyika, Tanzania - TA2015018 Mahale Deep Cast 100m | ecosystem: Environmental > Aquatic > Freshwater > Lake | place: Tanzania: Lake... | reverse complement strand
CCCCGAAGAATTCCATTTTTTATACTGATCGTATCGCGTGGTTTCCTTCCAGTATCCATGTCGGTATTGTTCCATTTGGCCATTTTGAAAATAGCTCACAAAATTGGTGTCTGCATGTGGTAAATTATTCAGAATTGATTTGAGTTGGAGGTTGTCGTAATAGAGTTTCTCGAAAAGCAAATAGTTTTGGTTATTCCAATTGCTTTGGGTTCCATTCGAATAAATGGCATTCCTCAAAGTTTTCCCATTCTCATTCCATTTAGTAAGAATTCGTCGATTTTCTTTGTCGATATATTTTTCCTCAAGTTTAATTCCGGCATCATTCCATGTTGTTTCCTGAATTGGAGCAAATGGATTAATAGCATTTTCATCGTGAATAGATAATTGAATCAAACGACCCTTGTCATTGTAAACTTCCCAATTTCCGGCCTTTAGATTATGACGATACGTTCCTTTTTCATGTACTTGTCCATTGTAATGATAGCTGATCCATGCACTATTTAGGTTTCCCTCTTTGTAAGTACCCATAGATTTTAATTTACCATTGGAATGAAATTCACGAATTGCCCCATCTAATAAATGAATAGCATCTTGACGATAAAAAGAAAGTGTGTTATAATTCTCTTCTCGAATGAGATTTCCTTTTTCATCAAATTCTTCGTGTTTACCGTAGGGAATAATTAAACCGGTATAGCCGAAAGCATCCACAGTATGAGGTGGATGTTCTTTCAAATGAAACGAATCAATTTCAGATAATTTAATAAAGGCATATTCTTTTCGAAAGCGCAAAGGCCCATTGTGATGGTATTCAGTTATAATACTCCTTCTCCGTTTATCCTTGTCTATATAAAATCGCCAATGATTCACCAATATTTCTTTTTCATTCCATTCTTCTAAGGTTCCAAGTTCATTTCCAAGAATTGGGTTATGATTCATTTTGGTTCGCACGCGCTTTTGCTCTGATTGATATTGATTGAAAAAATTTAGTTCTTCTTCCACCAAAAGTCCCTTTTTGAAAACTCGCTTTTCGTATATTTTTCCATTTTCACTTATTTCACAAACCCCATCTCTTGGTGTGCGCATGTCATCTTGGTAAAAGGTAGAGAATAAATAATGGCCGCCTTTTTTGTTGTAATAATTGAAATTACAGTTCTGACTAAAAGATACCAATGGTAACAGCAAAAAAATCAAAATGACACTATTTTTCACAAATTGAATATACAGCTTAAATCATAAATCGTTCACATAAAATACGAAAAAAATAATTTATTTGCAACTTGAATTGATTTTATTTTAATCGTAAATTAGATTATAATTTAATCTATGTTAGTTAAAACATTTTCAAGTTCGCTCTTCGGAATTAATGCTACCACCATCACAATTGAGGTAAATCTTGGTATTGGAGTTAATTTCTATTTGGTGGGTTTGCCCGATAGTGCAGTTAAAGAAAGTCAACAGCGAATTCGGGCAGCTTTTCAAAATAATGGCTTGAAATTTCCAGGAAGAGAAATCACAGTCAATATGGCTCCGGCGGATATCCGAAAAGAGGGTTCTGTATTTGATTTACCCATTGCCATTGGGATATTAGCAGTGAGTGAGCAGCTGCCAGTTGATAATTTATGCGAATTTCAATTGATTGGCGAGTTATCCTTAGATGGCAAAATACAACCAACTAAAGGAATTCTTCCGATGGCTCTTCAAGCAAAAAAAGAAGGATTTAAAGGAATTATTATTCCAAAAGAAAATGCCGCTGAAGCATCTGTAGTTGAAGGAATTGAGGTTTATGGAGTGTCAACTTTGGATGAGGTAATTGTCTTTTTCAAAGATTCATCTTCGCTTTCACCAACAATTCCTGACCAAACCAAGAATTTTAAGCAATTATCAACCTTTTTTGATGTCGATTTTAAGGATGTGAAGGGACAAATGCAAGTGAAAAGGGCCTTTGAAATTGCTGCTTCTGGGGGGCACAATATTATTTTGATAGGTCCTCCAGGTGCAGGTAAATCAATGTTAGCCAAACGTTTATCTACCATTTTACCACCGATGAATTTAGATGAAGCACTCGAAACAACCAAAATTCATAGCGTTGCCGGAAAAGTAAAAAATGAGTTTGGATTAGTAACCCAACGACCTTTTCGAAAACCCCATCATACAATTTCAGAAAATGGTTTAGTCGGTGGGGGAAGTTATCCTCAACCTGGTGAAATTTCCTTGGCACATAATGGTGTTTTATTTTTGGATGAACTCCCTGAATATAAGCGATCCGTTTTGGAAGTTATGCGCCAACCGTTGGAAGATCGAACAGTTACAATTGCCAGAGCACGATTTTCTGTGGAGTATCCAGCGGGATTTATGTTGGTGGCAGCCATGAATCCTTGTCCGTGTGGTTATTACAATCATCCGGATAAAGAATGTGTTTGCGGGCCTGGGGTTGTTCAGCGCTATTTGAATAAAATTTCTGGTCCTTTGATGGATCGAATTGATTTACACGTGGAGGTTACACCCGTTTCATACGATGAATTAGCCACTACAATTCCGGCAGAAGGAAGCGAATCTATTCGAAAGCGAGTGGAAAAAGCACGTGAAGTTCAAGAAATTCGATATCACAAAAACGAAGGTGTTTATTGCAACGCACAAATGATCAGGTCTGATTTTGAAAAGCATTGCGCTATTGATGAATCTGCAAAATTGTTAGTGAAAAACGCCATGGTTAAAATGGGACTTTCCGCACGAGCTTACGATCGTATTTTAAAAGTAGCGCGAACAATTGCAGATTTAGATGCATCGGTCGATATTAAAACGAACCATGTGGCAGAAGCAATTCAATACAGAAGTTTGGATAAAGGAAATTGGGGTGCCTTCAAGTGACTGTTCTTTGCTGAGTTGGAATTTGTAATTATTTTAGGTGAATAGTACAAAAAATGAAGGGCTCACTTTAAACAATTTCAAAATCCCTATCTTTGCAATATGTCATCAATACGTCAACACAAGATTGAATCTGCAATTCGTAATGAATTAGCGTCATACCTTCAACGCAATACGAGTGAAATTTGTTTGGGTAGTATGGTTACCGTTACGGTGATTCGCGTGACATCAGATTTATCATTGGCGCGTTGCTATTTAAGTTTTTTTGCTGGCCCTGATAAAAATGTAGTGTTAGATAATATAAACCTGCACAAGGGAAAAATCAGAATGGAAATTTCCAAGCGGCTTCGAAATATGAGAAAAATCCCAGAATTATTATTTTTCATAGATGATTCATTGGATTATGCCGAAGAAATAAATAATTTATTAAAAAAATAATTGGCTACAAACGTTCCGTTTTTTATTGCAAAACGCTATTTGTTTTCTTGGAAAAAAAGGAATGCAATTAATTTAATTACTGCCATTTCTATTATTGGAATTGCTGTTACCACGGCATCGTTGGTTATTTTGATTTCTGCCTTCAACGGTATCGAACAAATGATCGATCGTATGTACTCAGAATTTGATACAGATTTATCGATTCAAGCTGCTGAATCTAAAACTTTTAATGCTTCTCAGATAGACATTAAAAAAATTAAAAAGGTGGAGGGAGTTCAATCAATTTCACGAACAGTAGATGAATTGGTTATCATTAAAAACGCCGAAAAATGGGTGAATGCCCGCTTGATCGGAGTTGATTCTTCATTCCTCGGAATGGCAAAAATGAATAAACATTTATTAAATAACGAACAAATCCAAGATTACAACAGTTTTGTAATTCCCGGAGCAGGATTACAAGAAAAACTACAAATAGGGATTGATTCAGAAAACAAATACGATCCAATCGTTATTTACGCTCCAAAAAGGAAAATATCTATCAAACCTGGTCAAAATCCCTTTTTTTTGGAAACAGCCGAGGTTACTGCCATTATGAACTATAATCGGGAGGTGAATACTGATGTAATTTTAAGTTCATTTAATTTTGCTTCCGAACTGCTCCAATATGAAAACGAATACAGCTCCATTTGGATTGATTTAAAGGATAATATTGATGTTGAGAAGACAAAGGAAAGCATAAAACAATTAGTTGGTAATGCCTTCAAGGTTAAAACAAGGATTGAAAAAAATGAACTGATTTATAAAACAAGTCAATCGGAGAAAATCATTGTCATTTGTATTTTGATATTTATTTTTATTCTTTCAGCTTTTAATTTAATTGCCTCCCTTACCATGCTTTTTGTTGAAAAAAAGAAACATATAAATTCTCTATTGAGTATGGGATTAACTAAGCAAAATATTTTTTCAATCTTTTTTATAGAAGGTATTTTGATTTCTGGTATCGGGTTATTTTTAGGATTAGTTTTTGGATACCTTGTGTGTTTTGCACAATTATTCGGCAATTTGATAGTTTTGCCTGGTACAACCGAATCATTTCCGATAAACCCCACTCTTTTTGATGGTATTTTTATTTTATTTTTGGTAGTATCTCTAACCATTCTTTTTTCTTACTCTACTGTTCATTTTTTGATAAGGAACAATTTTATAACACAATTTTTAGTCTCCAAAAGAGATTAAAAATCTTTTCGATTATCCTTTTAAAAATTATTAAAAGAGCCCTCTGTTTATTATATATTTTACTTAAAATAATCTTTTACTTAAAAAATAAATAGCTATCTTTGCACTCGAATTAAAATTGATAAAAAGTAAGAAAAATGTCTCAAATTACCGGAAAAATCTCTCAAGTAATTGGTCCTGTTGTGGATGTAATTTATGAAAAAGGAAGTGCTCTTCCTAACATTTACGACGCATTAGAAGTTCGTAAAAGTGATGGTGGCCGCGTAGTGCTTGAGGTTCAATCACACGTTGGTGAAAATTCAGTTCGTGCAATCGCAATGGACTCTACAGATGGATTTACTAGAGGTATGGAAGCTCATTCTACTGGTAGCGCTATCAAAATGCCAACTGGAGACTCAATAAAAGGAAGACTCTTCAATGTGGTTGGAGAAGCAATCGATGGAATTCAAGCAATTGATAATTCAAATGGTTTGCCTATTCACCGTGAAGCGCCAAAATTTGATCAATTATCCACCGCTACCGAAGTTCTTTTTACAGGAATTAAAGTAATCGACTTAATTGAGCCCTATGCTAAAGGAGGTAAAATTGGTTTGTTTGGTGGTGCAGGTGTAGGTAAAACAGTACTTATTCAAGAGCTGATTAACAATATTGCAAAAGGTCACGGTGGCTTATCGGTTTTTGCAGGTGTTGGTGAAAGAACGCGTGAAGGAAATGACTTACTTCGTGAGATGCTAGAGTCTGGAATTATCAAATACGGTAAAGATTTCATGCACTCAATGGAAGAAGGTGGTTGGGACCTTTCTAAAATAGATTTAGAAGAAATGAAAGAATCCAAAGCAACTTTCGTATTTGGTCAGATGAATGAGCCTCCAGGAGCTCGTGCTCGTGTTGCGCTGTCTGGATTAACAGTTGCTGAATATTTCCGCGATGGTTCAGGGGATGGTCAAGGTAAAGACATTCTTTTCTTCGTTGATAATATTTTCCGATTTACCCAAGCAGGTTCAGAAGTATCGGCACTTCTTGGACGTATGCCTTCAGCGGTAGGTTACCAACCAACATTGGCCTCTGAAATGGGGGCAATGCAAGAGCGTATTACCTCAACAAAAAATGGTTCAATTACATCTGTACAAGCAGTTTATGTTCCTGCGGATGACCTAACTGACCCGGCTCCGGCAAATACATTTGCTCACTTAGATGCAACAACGGTACTTTCTAGAAAAATTGCTGAGCTAGGAATTTATCCTGCTGTCGATCCACTTGATTCAACCTCCCGAATCTTAACCCCTGAAATCGTTGGTGAAGAACATTACAACTGTGCTCAACGAGTTAAGAATACATTACAACGATACAAAGAACTACAAGATATTATTGCGATTCTTGGTATGGATGAATTATCTGAAGAAGATAAATTGGTTGTTCACAGAGCACGTCGTGTTCAACGTTTCTTATCTCAGCCATTCCACGTAGCAGAACAGTTTACAGGAATTCCAGGGGTACTTGTGGATATCAAGGATACAATCAAAGCGTTTAACGCAATTTTAGATGGTGAATACGATAAATATCCTGAAGCTGCATTCAACCTTAAAGGGGGAATTGAAGATGTAATTGAAGCAGGTGAGAAAATGTTAATGGAAGCGTAAGATGTTAAATATTGATGTGTTAACTCCCGAATCGAACATCTTTAGTGGATCAGTGCTGTCAATTTCTTTACCGGGTTTGGATGGGGTATTCCAAGTTTTACCAAATCATACCCCAATCATTTCGGCTCTGAAGCAAGGAACAATAAGGGTAGAATTAACCAATGAATTTGACCCTGAGCAATTTAAAAGCAAATTAATTTCAACTACTGGTGATTCTAAGAAAATTGAAATTTCAATTAATGGTGGGGTTGCGGAATTAACAAATAATAAAATGATTGTTCTAGCTGAATAATTTAGATCCTTATAAAATTAAAAAAGGGGAATTTTAGTTCCCCTTTTTTTATGCTTTTACGCGAGAAAGTTTGGTTTACTTCTCTAATTTTAGAAATTCTTCAAATGAAATAAGCACTGGTACTTGAACAGTTTTGTTTTTAGTCAACTCCTTCTCAAATGCTTTTAGAGAACCTGCTTTGATTTTTTCAAATGTAGCTTTAGCATTATCAAAATCCTTTTTCAATGAAGCGATATTTTCTAATTGAGTAGATGAAGGAGCTCCGTAATAAGATGCAATTGTTCCGTATATATCGTTCAATTTTTCTTTCAATTGCGGTTCGGCAGCCCCCACATAATTATCACCTGTTGTGACTACCACTTTGTTACGTAGAGCGTCTAGCTCCTCTCCAAGTTTTGCAACAGTTTTATTTGGTGCGCTATTTTTCTTTTGAAACTCTTCCGCCTTTTCGTCCCAAAGATCAATTTGATAAACAAAATAGGCTAAATCCTGAATCAGATCAAATAGTTCTTTCGTGACCTTTTGTTGTTCAGTTCTTTCGACTATGGTAAATGATGAGGTTTGATCATATTGAACCTCAATTTCTTTCTCAAAAACTTCGTTTCCTTTCGTTATTTTCACTTTGTATTTACCTGCCTTGACTGTTGGTGCACCTGCAAAAGACCATCCTTTTCCTTTGGCAACTTTTGGTGCCAATCCATTGAATCCCCATGAAATTGTGTTAATTCCTTTTTGTTTACCTGCTTCCAATTTCGCAACTAAATTTCCATTCATCTCCACAATTTCTGCAGTCATTTTCCCAAACGTATGACGCCTAGGAAGAAAGTAAGAAATTTGAGCATTTGAACTTGGATTATCACCCACAAACTGATTTTCAGAAGCCGTCCCACCAAAATTGCTTTTCTCACTAATTGTGAAAGGTTTAGTATCGAAAAAAGTAAGATTGGATTTTAGCAAGCCTTCATTAATGTTCCTTAATGGAGTGATATCATCTATGATAATAATTCCACGACCATGTGTTGCAGCTACTAGTGCATTTTTCTCAGGATGTAACTCCAAATAATGAACAGCAACTCGCGGGAAGTTATTGGTAAATGGCGACCAATTTTTTCCACCGTTCAAGGTAATGTATAACCCATTTTCAGCTCCAATGAATAGTAAATTCGGATTTTTATAATCTTCTTGTATATTTCGCACAAAAGAAGTGATTTCGGGTGTTGTTATCGAAACCCATGTTTGACCAAAATCTATTGTTTTATAAACATACGGTTTATAATCATTGGTGGTATGTCCCTCAAAAACAGCATAGGCAATTTCTTTTCCGTGTACACTTGACTCAATGTGGTAACACCACGTATTCAAAGGTAAACCAGGAAAATTCTTCGTTACATTTGTCCATGTTTTACCACCATCTTTTGTCAATTGAACATTCCCGTCATCCGTTCCTGCCCAAACTACTTGATCGGTTAATGGAGACTCAGCAATTGTAAAAATGGTACAATGATTTTCAGCTCCTGAGTTATCAGCTGATAATCCACCGGAAGCTTCTTGGTTTTGTTTTGTTTTATCATTTGTAGTCAAATCACCGGATATTTTTTTCCAGCTATCCCCTCGATCGTTTGATATATGAACAAACTGACTTCCTACATACAATCTATCCGGATTGTGCTTGCTTGTAGTAATCGGCGCATTCCAGTTAAATCGAAACTTAGGATCTCCTTCAACCGGATAGGGTTTGATGACTTTCAGTTGTTGTTTTTTAACGTCAAAACGCCAGATATTTATAGCACCTTGCATTTCTGAATAGACGATATGAGGCTCTGTTGGATGAGGATATACACGAAATCCATCTCCTTGACCAACTAATTCCCAATCTCGCGCTTCGATTCCACCTGGACTTGCAGAGGGGCCAAACCAAGAATTATTGTCTTGCAATCCACCGAACACGAAATAAGGTTCACGATTATCTACGCTCACATGGTAAAATTGACTCAACGGCAAATCTTCAATCATTTCCATGCTAGAACCACCATCAAGTGAACGATACAAACCACCATCTGTGGCTACAAACATTTTACTTGAGTTGTTTGGATCAAATTCCATGTCATGGATGTCTGAGTGCATCGAGCCTAAATTTTTAAAGGTTTTTCCACCATCACGACTAATCGAGCCACTCAAACCTGCTTTAACGATTATATCTGGGTTTTTAGGGTCTACCGAAATTTTAGAAAAATAAAATGGGCGAACGGTCAAACCAAAATCACCATTTAGAAATTTCCAATTTTGTCCGCCATCATCCGAACGATACAACCCTTTTTCTTCTTTTTTCTCTGCTTCTAAAACAGCATAAACAATTGATGGATTTGAAGGAGCAACAGTCACAGCAATTCTTCCTAATTTTCCTTTAGGAAAACCATTCTGCAATTTATTCCACGTTTTTCCTCCATCCGTACTTTTATATAATGCACTGTTCAAACCTCCTGAACTAAACGAATAAGCTGTTCTTCTAAATTCCCAGAATGCAGCGTAAAGTACGTTTGGATTTGATGGATCCATAACCAATTCAGAACAGCCTGTTGTGTTATTTACAAATAAAATTTTATTCCATGTTTTTCCGCCATCTTCTGTTTTATAGACACCTCGATCATCACTGTTTCCCCAAAGTGCACCCAAAGCCGCGACATAAATTACATTTGGATTTATTGGATGAATTTGAATAGACGCGATACGATCTGTTTTATCCAATCCTAATTTTGTCCAGTTTTTTCCACCGTCGGTTGTTTTATAAATTCCATCTCCGTATGAAACACTATTTCTAGTCCATGTTTCTCCTGTTCCAACCCAATACGTATTGTCCGGATCAGTTGGATCAATAGCAACCGCACCAATTGATTGGCAATAATTATCAAAGATTGAAGTAAATCGGACACCACCATCTTGAGATTTCCAAACACCTCCACCTGCAGATCCAATTAAAACGACATTGCTGTTTTTCGGATGTAATTCAATATCTGAAACGCGGCCACTCATTAATGCTGGACCAATATGACGCGCTTTTAAATCACCAAAATACTCGCCTGCGTTCAATACAGATTCCTGTGCCCAAGAGGACAACGACAGACTCAAAAAGAGAATGCCAATTGAAATTTTTCTCATATTTTATTTTTTAGGAAAAGCAAACATGCTATCTTCAACTGTTGGATTCACCTCAATTTTTTCAAATTGAATAGTTTGTGATTCACCGTCTTTCAAGCCAGATGCATTATAAAAAGGAAAAAACACTCCATTTACTTCTTGATAGTCACTAAATTTAGTTTGAGAGATTTTTCCTTTCATTTCGCCAGAGCTAATTTCTGTTTCAACAAGTAAGGGAACATTACTTTCTTTATCTATATAGTAATATTCTACATTAGGCACTTCTTTTCCTTCCACTAACATTGATTTCTTTTCAAGTTTAATCTTATGACAATCTGTTCCCTCAATTTTTTCACTTCCTATTAATGATGCCGTATATCCCAAATCTTTGTATTTCACTAAACCATTTGGAAATTCATTTGCCATACGACGAGCATTTTCTGAATCATCAGCTGGTGATTCTTCTGGCTCCATAGTCATGAAGTTAGTTGTCCAACTTTTTTTACCATCAAATGCGGCCATGGTCATCGTATTACCCATAAATGTAACTTTCGTAAAGGATCTACCATCTCTCATACTAACCACTTCAACGGGAATCGTCATTCCACCTTGATCAACATTTGCAGTCATGCGCATTCCATTAATAGCATCCCATTTCTTTCCACCGATAGTTTCGTAATAAGAAGAGATGATTTCATCTACATTTTGAGAAAATGATAAACAATTCATTCCTATTAGGAATAAACATAACAATGTCGTTTTTAAAGAGATTTTTATACCTAAATAATTTAATTAATGACTAAGTTACGTATTTATTTGTTACCTCAGTTGTCAAAAATTGCTAAGACTAAATCGACCTCAATTGGATATTAAGTTAACCAAATTAGATTAGCTGAATAATTTAGATCAATACAAAAATAAATACTGTACTTATTTTTCCAACTTCTCTATTTGCTCCTTTAATCGGAGTACTTTTTTAGTAGATTCAAATAAGCACTATTTTTTTGTCATACCAAATTGCGCTTTCCCAATCTGTTTCGCCAATTTTAGCTTTTGCTTTCATTCTACCCCAGCTTTCTTCCTGCCACTTAGAATGTTGACGAATTTCAGATGCTAATTCAACCGGTAAAGAAACAAAATACCAACTACTTTGACCAGAATATTGCCAAACGATTGCTGAGAATTCGTAACTGACTTTTAGTAAATCCAAGAAATCAGATGGTTTATTTTACTTCAAAAATGAAATTAGGAAATAAATTAAAGCTGCAAGTACACCACTTACTGGAATAGTAAGAATCCAAGCCCATAAAAGGTTAATTGTAACACCCCAGCGTACCGCACTTAATCGTTTTGTCGCACCAACTCCAATGATTGAACCCGTAATTGTGTGTGTTGTAGAAACCGGAATCCCGAAATTACTTACTGTAAACAAAGTCAATGCTCCCGCTGTTTCAGCACAAACACCTTCTAGTGGTGTAACTTTAGTGATTTTTGTACCCATTGTCTTAACAATTTTCCAACCACCCATAAGTGTTCCAATTCCAATCATTAAATAACAACCAAAGGCAATCCAAAACGGCATGGTCTCTGACTGAACTTTGGTTTTAATTTTATGTCCTTTTAATAATTCTCCTTTTTTAGTGTCAAGTTGAGAATTGAAGATTGATGCAAATTTGTAGTCAGAATTTATTTTTTTTCCAATGAAAATTGGAGCTTTAACTGTAGCATCAAAAAGAGTATCCCCCTTGATATATACTTCAATTTTATGCATGTTTTTTTCAATCACCTTTAATTCAGGAGAATGAGCAATATCACTGTATTTTTTATTTATTTTTTTATTTGCGTAAACTACTTCATTGTTTGATGCATCACAAATATTTTTTCCTTCTTTGTAAAAAACTTTTGTATTGATTTCAGCAACCTCAGGCTTAAACTTTTCTTTTTTACCATCCTTGTTTTCGAACTCAATTTGAACCAATTCTGTAATTTTAAACTCCTGAGGAACTGCTTCCGCGAGTTTTCCCTCTCGTTCTAAGTTTCCGTAAACAAGTAATGCCGCACAAATAATCCCCATTACTTTTTGAGAATCAGCACCGCCGTGACCCAATGAAAACGCAGCAGATGAAAGCAATTGTAATTTTTTATGCATTCCAGCTTCCTTAAGCGCTGAAGGTCTTTTACCGTGAGCTATTTCAAACCAGATGTATACTAAAATAAAAATCGAAATCATACCTATTACTATATACATCATGATTGGTTTTACATCTAAATAATCAATCATATATAACATTGCCTTAATTGTAACAGCCGCTAAAATAGCGATAAAAAGCATTTTTCTCCAAAAGGAACGGCTTATGGTAACTAAAGCAATAATCAAGGCAATAAGGCCACCAATAAAAGGAGCTAAAAATATAAATAAGGCTACTTTTATGATTTCACTGCTAGCGATTACATCAAAACCAGCGTGCGCCACAGCCGCTCCAGCAAAACCGCCTATTAGTGTATGCGATGAAGATGATGGAATTCCAAACCACCAGGTGAGTAAATTCCAGAAGGTTGCAGCTAATAAACCAGCTAAAATAACCCACAAATCAATTGCATTGTTGTCAACAGTTTTAGCAACAGTATTACCAACACTCATATCAAATACCCAAAACGCTAATACGTTGAATGCTGCCGCCCAAATTACAGCCTGAAGCGGAGTTAATACCTTGGTAGAAACCACCGTTGCAATAGAATTTGCTGCGTCGTGAAACCCATTTACTAAGTCAAATAGCAGGGCGATGACAATTACCGTGAGTAAAAGAGTAAACATGATTTTACAGATTGGGTTCTATGCGTATTTTACAATAATTGATTCAATAACATTTCCGGCATCCTCACATTTGTCAGTTATAAGTTCCAATTCCTGGTAAAGTTCTCTTCTTTTTATTAATTCCTTTGCATCAACATCCGAGTCAAATAATTTTTCAATACATGAATCAAAAATTTCGTCTGATTGATTTTCAATGTTGTTTATTTTTATTATAAACTCAACAATTTTATGAGTATTTTTTAAATTCCTAATTTCTGCCACTGCACTTTTAACTGCTAATACCGCCTCCAAAATAGCATTTGCTGATTTTTGAATACCGTCATCTTGAAGTGGGTCTATCCTATAAAAATTGATTTTTTTCCCTGCACCATAAATGTAATCTGCGATATCGTCTAATGCAGATGCCAAACTGTGTATATCTTCACGATCAAATGGGGTAATAAAATTTTTCCCTAATTCGATAAAAATTTGATGACTAATTTCGTCGTTTTTATGTTCAATATCCTCCATCTCTTTGATGAGAATTGCGCGTTTATTGAAATCAGATTCTTGAACTACAAGAATAAACTTACGCGCCAATAATTCAATGTTGTCCGATGCCGTCTCAAATAAAGTATAAAAAACTTTATCTTTTGGTAGAAAGTATTTTAAAAATCCAGTTGCCATAATTTAAATTTTGAGTAAATGTAAAAGCAAGATTTGGAGTGAACTAATATTATTAACATTGTTAACGTAAAGATAACTTTGAAAAATTTATAACTCTTTATTTTACCGGTAATATTTTTTTGTAATAAAGCTTGCCTCGTGCTTGTCATCCCTATTTTGAATGAGAATTACTTCACTTTCCCACTGAGTTTCATCGAAATCCGGAAAAAAAGTATCCGCACCGTATTCTTTGTCTATAAAAGTAATAAACATTTCCTCAATTCGATTTGACGCAAGTGCCATTTTGTAGATTTCACCACCGCCAATTATAAAAACCTTACGTTCAATTTCATTTTTAAAATATTCAAAACATGATTCTAACGAGGAAAATACCTTACAACCGGGAGCCTGAAAATCAGTGTTTCTCGTCAAAACAACATTCAACCGATTTGTTAACGGACGATACTTTTCAGGAATTGAGTCATAGTTTTTACGACCCATAATTACGATATGATTTTGCGTAGTTTCCTTAAAAAATTTCATGTCATTCGGCAAATGCCACATCAAATCATTGTTTTTCCCAATTCCTCTTGCTGAATCAATGGCGACTATAAGTGCTACTTTCATTTTAAACTGCTACTGCTGCTTTAATGTGTGGATGAGGATCGTAATTTACCAGTTCAAAGTCTTCGTATTTGAAGTCGAAAAGATCTTTTACATGTGGATTAATCTTCATTTGTGGAAGAGGCTTGAAATCACGGGTTAGTTGTAATTTTGCTTGCTCAAGATGATTCGAATACAAATGGGCATCTCCTAAGGTATGAATAAAATCACCAGTTTTCAATCCACAAACTTGAGCCATCATCATAGTTAATAATGCGTACGAAGCGATATTAAAAGGAACACCGAGGAAAGTATCAGCGCTGCGCTGGTATAATTGGCAACTTAATTTTCCATCTGCCACATAAAACTGAAAAAAGGCATGACAGGGAGGAAGTGCCATTTTATCAATCTCACCAACATTCCAAGCTGATACAATTATTCTTCTTGAATCAGGATTGTTTTTTAATTGATCTATTACTTGTTTAATTTGATCGATATGACGACCATCGGCGGCGGGCCAACTTCTCCATTGCGAACCATAAACAGGGCCTAAATTTCCATCTTCATCTGCCCATTCATCCCAAATGGAAACGTTATTTTCCTTTAAATAGTGAATATTTGTATTACCTTTTAAAAACCATAAAAGCTCATGAATAATCGATCGCAAGTGTAATTTTTTTGTGGTTAAACAAGGGAATCCTTCACTTAAATCAAAGCGCATTTGATATCCAAAAACAGAGAGTGTTCCCGTTCCTGTTCGGTCTTCTTTTTTTGTTCCATGGTCTAAAATATGCTGAAGAAGGTTATGATATTGTTTCATTCGTCATAGGCTGTTTGATTGAGCAAAATTAGAAGAAAATCATTTGAATTTCTATTCTGTATGGGAGTATTTTATAAAAAGTTATCGACTGAATTTGGTTCTATTTGAAGTGGTAATTATAATAGTGGGTTCTTGAATTTTGGGGGACTAAATATTGAAGACGACTATCCTTAAAATGTATTCTTCAATGGTAATTTGAACCAAATAGTATTGGTTTTCTTCAGATTTACCGATTTAAATTTCAATTTACAATACTTATAGATGAAGTAAATATTTAGCAATCACATTATTTTCAAATATACATTTGAGCAAATAGGTTCCTTGCGCCATTCTTTTTGTTTCGAGTGTAAATGGAGACCCAGGGGAAGCGTATTCTGCCAATTTTCGTCCTGTGGCGTCGTAAAGAATGAAGGTAAATTCTTTGTCTTGAGGTATATTATGAACTATTACCGGATCATTGTCAAAAGGGTTTGGTTGAATACTTATCTGCATTGAACCATCTATAATTTCCAGCGTTTGGGACGATTTTCCCGTGCATCCCAAGGTGTCGCTCACGGTCATTTCAACCGTGTAAATTCCGGGAACTGCATATACATGGTTTACCTGTTGCCCATTCCCCAAAAGGGTTTGATCCCCAAAATCCCAGAGGTATTCGCTCGTAGGGCCATTGTTTCCAAAGAACGAATAGTTGATATCTCCGCTCTCGTGAAAGAGTTGAGTAAACGTAGTGTCCGGAGCGGAAATGCCTACATTCATGGTGAGGGTCCTTTCACAGCCATATGCGTCTTGTACTTCGAGCACGTAGGACCCTGGAGAGTTTAAGGTAATCTCTGGAGTTTCAGGGCCAGGTTTCCAGTTGTAGTTGTATAACGGGTTGTAAGGCGCTGAATAAGTAATTCCCACGCATACCGTTGTGTCTTGAGGAATTTGCACGGTGGGCAATTCCGCACCAAAGGGCGCCAAGGTTTGGTCGATCCATGTGAGCCGTTGGTACATGAATACCTTCAAATTTTGTACGTGTTGGGTATATGGAATGCCGTTTAAAGTTTGCCATGTAGCATAGTTGCGCGCTGCAGGCCCCTGATACAATAAGTTGGCACAACTGTCGATAAAAACCATGAATTTCCCATTGGAGAGTTCGTTTTCCCTTAAGCTAAACCATCGACAGGCGAGCTCACGCTTATAAATGCTGTCCGTATACAGTTTGGACCACCAGAAAGGGAAGGGCCATCCTGGATGACAATTTTGCCATACCCATCCAGAATTGGGAGGAAAATCCATCGCTCGGTCATAATCCCAAGGGGGACCGATGCAGAGTTTGCCACCATCAGTATCTTTTTCTTTAAACAGAAAGGTACTCCTGCCATAGCTGTCGTAATTCATGCTGAATTCGTTCACAATGAGGAAGTCGATGAAAGTTTCAACGTTGATCCAGGCGCGGTAACCCAACGAGTCGTCTGCAAAGTTCTCGCCGTTGAGCACGTTTTCAAAAGAATCAACATAGGATTTAATATAATTGCCTTGGACGGGCAGAATGCTATCAGCTTTTGGGTAAACGTATTTAAATTCTACCGGAAGTGTGCACGTTGCGTTGTTGATGGGAGCATATGCGGAATTCCAAGCACCTGACTCCCCATTTATATTCATTTCGATAATGTACCCACCAGTAAGGTCGCTACCAACAGTGTCGGCGGAAGTCGTTTTGGCAATATCAACCCTATTTTTATCGCGTTTCACTTTTTCGGTGAGCGTATAAACACCGATGTAATTTCCATCGAGGAAAATTTCACAATGCTTCGTTCGAGGAGCGTAGCGTCCCATTTTTCGGGCAAAGTAATAGGCAACGCTGTTTTTTAGCAGGGTGTTGTCCAGATATTCGGCCTTGAAAATCCAATCGTTTTCAGCAGGTAATCCCAAAAGGGAGGTGTCAATTTTGTTGCCTTGTCCATCAATGAGGTCGAAATCGTAATTTTTCTTCGGGTAATAGGTACCTGTAAATCCTTGCCACTCCGCCAGGATGTTTCCTTCGTAGGAGTAGATTGTATCGTTGGTATAATTCAATTGCCCAAAACCATTGTCTATGATTTCCATTTTTACCGGCACTTTCACATCATTGTTTATCGCATTGCCCAAGGTGGTCAGCTTCACAATCGGAAGCACACTGCTCATGGCGCCTTCGTACTGAATTATAAACGGAATGGTTCCTGAACACGATGTATCCGGTAACGTAATTTTTATTTTTCCGTTCCCCGTATTACCGGTCATGGTTCCACCGTTGGGATTTGGCATGCTCGCATTTCCAGCGATCGTTACACCATTCATTACCCCGCCAATATACGAAGAGCCACCGCCGCCGCCATCGTCGTTATAGGAAGCGCCACCGCCGTAATATCCACCGCCGCCACCACCGCCGTCTCCGGACTTATGACCGCCTTGTCCGAGGGTGCCAGGACCTTGGCCTGCACCACCCGCATTTTGTGTACCCCCTAGGCCGCTACCATTAATTCCGGCCAGCCCGCCTCCTGGGCCTGCAGCAGCACCGCAGCACCCTGCTCCGCCGCCACCACCAGCCACCATAATTCGATCGTTGAGGCCATTGCCTCCAAAACGTACGTCGCTTGCACCGCCACCACCACCCGAACATCCAATATCACCGGCATTTCCACCCCCATTCCAACCACCGCCGCTAGCCACTGAACAATTAGCGCCTTCACCACCTACAAATACCGCTAAAGTTTCGCCGGCATTGAGGTATCTTGTTCCTTTCGAATAAGCGCCTTTCCCTCCGGTTTGACCATCGTCTCCTCCCTGTGCCCCCCAAGCCTCTAATGTGTAAATCCCGGAGCTACCTGCCGTAAACGTTTGTTCACCTCCTGTAAAAGAGAATATTTGAAAGTCCCCATTATTTTCACCATAGCCAATGCGAACAATGTAAGGAGTTCCTTCTACTAAAAAGACTTGAAGGTCGGCCTGCTCTCCACAAGATAAATTGTTGTCATTGTAGTATATTGCCCCATTATTTGAACCGCTGTAGTCAACATTTTGACAAGTATTGTAGATCCATAACCGTGTATCACAAGAGGTAATGCCGCATGTACTGAATGAATAGATTCCAGTAGAATCCGGAACGAACTCGAAAAAACTATGACTGTTCGGTGCTGTATTCAGACCCAAATTGGCGCTAAAAGGATTCTCACAAATCGTTCCCGGGCCGCAATTGAAGGAATGCGATGCTAGGGAAGCAAATTGTCCTCCCGAAGCCACTTGGTTTCCGTTCAAGGTGATAACATAGGAACCAAGACCATAACCACAGCAGATGCCATCGCCGTAACTGTCATGAATGTCGAGGTGCATACACGCACTGCTATCCACGCAAACAGTCTCGCTCAGGTAGGTCCCTTGCGCAATTTCAAGGCCATTCGCAAAAAGATTCCAAGTCGTTTCGTTGGGATAATCGTCCGGAACGATAGTTATGTCTAAAGGCCATTCTCCTGCAGGGCATTGAGCTAAGTGCTTACCCGTCGCATTTAACGTAAAAAGCACCAATAACAGTATGATAATATCTTTCATAAACCCCTCTCACAAAAGTACGAATTTTAAGTAGTTATGAGCTGTGAGTTCCCAATATTATATTCTCATTGGAAGTAATTGTTCTTGTTGGACGGCTTACCTTGAATACCCACAATTCTTGAGATTTCAGAAGCGTAACTTTAAAAATAAATAATTCCAAGTTATTGCCTGTATTACATATTTACATTACTTTTGATTGTAAACTTCAAATATTTATATGAAAGCAGTCATTTTTATACCTATTTTACTAGTTCTTGTTATTTCTTCTTGCAAAAAAAGAGGATGTACTGACCCCAATGCTAATAATTATAATTCCTCTGCTGAACAGGATAATGGTACTTGTACCTATACCATCTCGGATATTGAAGGGAATACATACAATGCCAAAGAGATTGGAAATCAGATTTGGATGACTGAAAATTTAAAGGTTAAAAGGTATAGGAATGGCGATATTATCCCTCAAATCCAAGACCCTTTGCAATGGAGTGAATCAACAACTGGTGCCTGGTGCTATTATGAAAATGACACATCTAAAGGGGTATTATACAATTGGCATGCAGTAAATGATTCAAGAGGTCTCGCTCCTGTTGGGCATCATATTCCTTCTGATGCAGAATGGACAATTTTAACTGATTTTTTAGGTGGTGAAGATGCTGCCGGGACGAAAATGAAGAGCACCAGCGGTTGGGAGGAAGATGGCAATGGCACCAACAGCAGCGGTTTCTCAGGTCTTCCGGGCGGTTACCGTTACTACAATGGAACATTCACCAACATTGGCTACTACGGTTGTTGGTGGAGTTCTATGGAGGGCAGTACAACCAATGCCTGGGACCGCAGCCTGATTTGCACCATTGGCTATGTCTACAGGAACTACAACGATAAGAGGGTTGGGGTCTCTGTTCGTTGCCTCAGGGATTGAATTTACCTGCATGTCGGCAGGCAGGTTTGACAATTTGATAATTTGATTGTCGGTAGATAGGCGTATCAATATGGGGCGAAGCCCCAAAAATTTGGCTCACCCCACCATCTTCTTCACCTTGGTAATAGTATTCACTTGAATACCCACAATTCTTGAGATTTCAGAAGTGTAACTTTAAAAATAAAGTATTTTTGGTTTTTGTACATCATGAATCGGTAGTTTCCGAAGAAATTTTTATGCATTAATTAAGAATTAATAAACTCATTGTATCTTTAGCCCGTGAAATTACATACAAAAGAAATTTCAAAAAGTTATCGCGGTCGAAACGTTGTTAAAAATGTTTCTATTGAAGTTAAACAAGGTGAAATTGTAGGCCTTCTGGGCCCGAATGGGGCAGGAAAAACCACATCCTTTTACATGATAGTCGGGTTGGTTAAACCTGATCAAGGGACAGTCTTACTCGACGATTTGGATATCACAAAGTTGCCAATGTATAAAAGGGCTCAACTTGGAATTGGGTATTTACCTCAGGAAGTAAGCGTTTTTAGAAAACTATCAGTTGAGGATAATATACTGGCAATACTAGAATTGACTAAGTTAACAAAACAAGAACGGTTGATAAAATTAGAGAGTCTTCTTGAGGAATTTAGTCTAATAAACGTACGAAAAAATTTAGGAGATCGTTTATCCGGGGGAGAAAAAAGAAGAACTGAAATTGCAAGAGCTTTAGCTATAAATCCTAAGTTTGTTTTACTTGATGAGCCATTTGCCGGTGTGGACCCCATAGCAGTTGAAGATATTCAAGGGATTGTGTGGGAACTAAAAAAACGAAATATTGGAATTTTAATAACCGATCATAATGTTCAAGAAACTCTTTCAATTACCGATAGAGCGTATTTGCTTTTTGAAGGAAGCATTTTAAAGTCAGGTTCAGCCGAAGACTTGGCTGGTGATGACCAAGTAAGAAAAGTATATTTAGGCAAAAATTTTGAATTGAAAAGAAAACTTTGAAAGTTGTGAAAAATTTATGCTTTCTGCTGCTTATAATTCCATTTATTACGTCGTGTTTTTCAGAACAATCAGATGACAGTGCAAAAAAATTAAAAAATCTTGACTTTTATCAGTTCTTTAGTTTTGATCTATCCAAATATGATATTCCCGCGACGATAATGCTACCTGACGAAACCGTTGGGATTGGCACCAGTTTTATCCCAGAGGTCAAACACAATGATGATGATTTTTTATGGGAGGTAAACATTGGTCCTTCTTTCGTGTTTTTGATAGAAGATTATGGAGATTTAAAAGATCTTGTTAATCAACAAAAAGCAAAACTTACGGACCCAAAAAATTCGTTTTATTCTATTAAATTTTTAGTTAACGAGCCAGATATTTTGATTTACGAAAGAATAATAAAAGATTCTGAAGGTAAAAGACCCCCAACATATCATGCATATGCGCAGAAAAAAATAAATGGAATATATTACGAATTTAAAACTACAGATTCAGGTAATACGAAAAAAGTAATTGAGTGTTTTGAAAAATCGTTTCGATCAATAAAAGAGGTATCAAAAAAATGAATTTTACAAGGGAGAATGTACTACAAGTTTTAGGGAATATTACTGAACCCGACTTAAAGAAAGACATTGTCTCAGCAAATTTGATAGAGATTGTGGAACTATCCGAAACTTCTATTTCTCTCTCAGTATTAATTTCTAACCCAGCGCTTCACGCAAGAAAAAGAATGCAAGAAGCAATTGAATTTAATTTACACCGATTTTTTGGAGAATCTATAAAAATAAATTGTACAATTAAAGGTATGCCAACTGAGTCGCGTCAAGCCCAGAGAAAAGTATTGCCGGATGTGAAAAATATTATTGCAATTGCATCTGGCAAAGGGGGTGTCGGAAAATCTACTTTGGCAGCTAACTTGGCAGGAGGGTTATTAAAGTCAGGTTACTCTGTAGGGATAATTGATGCCGATATTTATGGGCCATCAATACCAACGATGTTTGATGTTTTAAATGAGAGGCCGACTATGGTTGAGATTGATGGTGAATCAAAAATTAATCCTATTGAATCTCACGGAATAAAACTTTTATCGATAGGATTTTTTACAGACCAAGACAATGCTGTCGTTTGGCGAGGTCCAATGGCCTCCAAAGCTTTAACGCAAATGATTACTGATGCTCACTGGGGAGAACTTGATTTTTTGTTAATTGATTTACCACCGGGAACTGGGGATATTCATCTTTCACTGTTGCAAACATTACCATTGGATGGTGTTGTTATAATTAGTACTCCTCAAGAAGTCGCTCTTGCTGATGCGAGAAGGGGTGTAAATATGTTTAAATTAGATTCTTTAAAGGTTCCCGTTATTGGGATTGTAGAAAATATGGCATGGTTCACACCAGCTGAATTACCTGAAAATAGGTACTATATTTTTGGTAGAGATGGGGCCAAAAATCTTGCAGAAGGAATGGGGGTTCCTTTTTTAGGAGCTATCCCTTTAGTTCAGAGTGTTAGAGAGGCCGGAGATGCAGGAAGACCTGCAGTTTATCAGGACAATACTCCAAGTTCACGAGCATTTTCTGAATTAGTTATTAATTTTATAAACGAATTGAATAAATTAAAAAGAGCAAAAATAAAATAAGGATTTTATGAAAACACAAGCAGAAGTTTCTCTTCTCAATAAGGTAAATTTGGCTATAGATCAACTTAGACCTTTTTTACACGCTGATGGTGGCGATATGGAATTGGTTGAAATTACCCCTGACTTTATTGTTAAGGTTCGTTTGAAAGGGGCTTGTAAAGAGTGTGCAATGAGCGCAATGACACTTAAGGCGGGTTTGGAAGACGCAATAAAAATAGCAGCGCCAGAGGTTTTGGCTGTTCAATCAATTGACGATGGGGGAGTCTAATAAGGGATCAAATTTTCCGTAAAAACTGAGTTTTAATTTTCTATTTTATCTTCTTTGAATATGATTAGAATCGGCATTAATGGTTTTGGAAGAATTGGGCGCTATGTGACACGTGTTGCATTAGATTCAAAAGATGTTGAAATTGCGATGGTTAATGATCTATCCGATATTTACACGCTCGCACATTTATTAAAATACGATAGTATACATAGAAATTTAAGATATCAGTTTAAAATTGAAAAAGATAATCTGATTTTTGAAAATGGTAAGGTAATAAAATTTATTTCATCGCCTCATCCTGGTAATATTGATTGGGAAAGTTCAAAAGTTGACTTTATCATAGAAAGTACAGGTAAATTCGTCACAAAAGAATTGGCCTCACAACATAGGATTACGAGTAATCAAAAAATTATAATCTCTGCTCCAACAATCTCTCTTGATATTCCAACAATTGTATTAGGAGTTAATGAACACATTTTGGATGGTTCCGAACGTATAATTTCAAATGCCTCTTGTACAACAAATAACGCAGCCCCAATGATAAAGGTAATGAAAGAATTGTGTACTATCGAAGGATGCTTTATTTCAACAGTTCATAGTTACACAACCGATCAGCATCTTCATGACAGTCCTCACAAAGATTTGCGAAGAGCAAGAGCCGCTGCTCAATCAATTGTTCCAACATCAACAGGAGCTGCTAAGGCAATTGTTCATGTTTTTCCTGAATTAAAAGACCGGCTCGGTGGAGGAAGTGTTCGAGTTCCCGTTGCAGATGGATCACTCACTGAGATCACGATTTTTACAGAAGATAAACTGACAATCGAACAAATAAATCAAGCAATGAAATTGGCCTCTGAATCAAGTCTAAAGGGCATATTGGCTTACACAGAGGACCCCATTGTTTCTGTTGATATACTTGGAAATAGTCACAGTTGTATATTTGATTCAAAGTTAACCAGTATTGTGGGTAAGATGATAAAAATTGTTGGCTGGTATGATAATGAAGCTGGATACTCGAATAGACTCATAGATACTGCGAAGTATCTATACCACAAAATATAAAAACGGACCTGTAAAATAGATCCGTTTATTCTTTAAGATATTAATGTTCTTCTTCTCCTTTTCCCAAAGGAACATTCTGAGGGATAAAGTCTTCTTTTGCACCTGGCTTAGAATAATCATAAGGCCATCTGTAAACTACAGGTAATTCACCAGGCCAATTTCCGTGCATATGCTCCACCGGAGCTGTCCATTCTAAAGTGTTGGAATTCCATGGATTTTGAATAGCACGAGGACCTCGGTACATACTGTAAAAGAAATTAAAAATAAATAGAATCTGTCCAAGGGCAGCAATTATAGCAAAAACAGTAACAATAACATTTAAATCCATAATCATTTCAAATGAATTTGAATCAAATTCGTTGTAAACCGAATAGTCGTAGTATCGTCTTGGGGCCCCAGCTAAACCGACAAAGTGCATCGGGAAGAAAACACCGTATGCTCCGACAATCGTAATCCAAAAGTGGGCATGGCCTAAACGAAGATTCATCATTCTTCCGTACATTTTTGGAAACCAATGATAAACACCAGCAAACATACCAAATACGGCCGACATTCCCATTACAATATGGAAGTGAGCGACAACAAAATATGTATCGTGAATGGCGATATCGAGTGCAGAATCTGCTAAAATAATTCCAGTAACACCACCTGTGATAAACGTAGAGACTAATGCAATGGCAAATAACATCGCTGGCGTAAATATCAATGAACCCTTCCAAAGAGTCGTAATGTAATTGAAGACTTTAACAGCCGAAGGTATCGCGATCAATAACGTCGTAAAGACAAAAACGCTTCCTAAAAAAGGATTCATTCCGGTGATGAACATGTGGTGACCCCAAACAATAAACGATAAGAATCCAATTGCTAAAATGGACCCAACCATAGCTTTGTATCCAAAAATTGGCTTTCTTGCATTCGTTGAAATAATTTCTGATGATAACCCGAGAGCTGGTAGTAAAACGATATAAACTTCGGGGTGTCCCAAAAACCAAAAAAGATGCTGATACAACAAGGGAGAACCTCCATGATTTGTTAACATTTCACCACCAACAATGATATCAGAAAGATAAAAACTCGTACCAGCTATTCTATCCATTGTTAACAGCAACGCAGCTGACAATAGTACAGGAAAAGATAAAACACCTAGAATAGCGGTTACAAAAAATGCCCAAATGGTTAAAGGCATTCTCAACATTGTCATACCTTTAGTTCTTAAATTGAAAACTGTAACAATATAGTTGAGAGACCCAATTAATGACCCAGCAATAAAAACCGTCATGGAAATTAACCACAAAGTCATACCGAGACCGGATCCTGAAATTGCTTGTGGTAATGCTGATAATGGTGGATAAATTGTCCAACCCGCCATGGCAGGCCCAGACTCCACGATTAAAGAGATTACCATTGTTACTGATGAAATAGCAAAAAACCAATAGGATAGCATATTCAAAAATCCAGATGCCATATCTCTTGCCCCCAATTGCAGGGGAATTAAAATATTAGAAAAGGTTCCTGATAATCCCCCAGTTAATAAAAAGAATACCATAATGGTACCGTGAATGGTCACTAACCCCAAGTACATGTCTTGACTTAAAACGCCATTAGGAGCCCATTTTTCGCCTAAAAAGAACGAAAGAGTTTCAGAGCTTTCTCCAGGCCATGCTAACTGAATTCTGAATAAAATGGATAATAACATCGCAATAATCCCCATAAAAACGGCAGTTATTAAAAACTGCTTTCCAATCATTTTATGGTCGTGACTGAAAATATATTTTGAGACGAAACCTTCTTCGTGGTGATCATGATCGTGATGTCCTTGTGTATGAGTTTCTTCTCCGTGTGCTAATGAAGCCATAATATAATTTATTTTTCTATTAAACTTTCTTTAAACTATCTTTTTTTTCTACTAAAACCGCATTAGAATCAACCTTACTTGAATCTGCTGGGTTTGGATTGGGCGATTTCGCTGGTGTTGGTGCTGGGAAATACTTATCTTTAAAAGTTTCTTTCATTTTCTTGCTTTCCCATGCCGCATACTCATTTTTTGATAAGACAACAACAGTCATTTTCATTTTGTAGTGCGCTCCCCCACAAATTTTATTACACATCAGAATAAAATTGAATTTTTCATTTTTCATTTTCACTCTCATTTCTTTTGTCGTTATATCAGGAGTAAATTTAAATCTTGTCATCACTCCCGGAACTGTATTCATTTGTGCTCTAAAATGTGGGAAAAATGCTGAATGTATCACATCCATCGCACGAAAATTAAACTCATAAAGTTGGTTAACACTCAAATACAAAGTGTCTTTTTGAATGATATCATCCCAGGCATCAAGATCTACTTTTGAATTGTGGTTTTCTTTCATTTGGTACAATAAACGGATAAGGCGTTCTTTAGCTGAAAGCTCTTTTTCCAGTTTATTTTGAGTTGAATCACTTAAAATAATTGATGAATTATTTAATTTTCTCTGAATTGCTTCAATACCATTTACCCCTTTTAACATGTTGTTAATGGCAGTATCGATCGTGTTTGAAGTAACCAATCCAAGTTCGTTGTTGTCTGTTGTCAACTTATAGTCAAATTTGCCTAATCGATTGTTCTTCCCTGCATAACGAGCGGTCCAGTCAAATTGCTTGGAATATAATTCTACTATTTTGGCATCTTTTCCGGCATGACTTGTTAATTCATTCCAGGATTGTAGGCCCAAAATTATAATAACCGCTAATACACATGCTGGGATCACTGTCCACAACAACTCAAGTTTATTATTGTGAGGGTAATAATATGCTTTTACACCTGGCTTTTTAACGTATCTGTATGAAAAATAAAACAGAAGTGCATTTGTAAAAAAGAATACAATAATAATAATTACGAAATTTAAATTAAGTAGCCAATCTGTACCTTTCCCCTCAATACTTGCGGCATCACCCCGACCAGTCCACCCATATTCCAGCATTAGGTAGATAAATCCAAAGAATTGGAAAAACATAAATAGGAGTAAAAGTAAGGCATTGAAATTATTATCTCTGCTACTAACCTCGTACTCATTTTTACCCCTCAATTTAGATGAGAGTTCATAAACTCTGACTAACTGAGCAACTGCAATTGCAGCGAAGATGACAACTAATAATATGATAAATTTGTTTTCCATTGTTAAATCTTGTTTCTAATAATTATATTTCATGATGTACACTTTCATCCAAAAATGGATGGTTGACAGGCATTAGCGGTGCCTTAGATAAATTAGTTAATAAAATTCGAATAAATAAACCCGCACAAACTAGCAAAAGCCCTATTTCTAATAGTCCGATTTTTGCATTAGCACCTAATGATCCGGCTGAAATCATCAAATAAACATCTAGCCAGTGACCAATTAAAATTATTATTCCAACAAAAGTTAAAACTCCATAGTTTCTCTTTGCATCTCTTGACATTAGAATCAACATTGGAAAGGCAAAGTTTATTAGAAACATAGTAAAATATAAAGCTTTAAAATTTTCAATTCTCATCTGATAATATGTGACCTCTTCACCAATATTTGCATACCAAATCAACATAAATTGGGAGAAGAAAAGATACGACCATAAGAACGAGGTTGCAAAGGTCCATTTTCCAATGTCGTGAATGTGTGAATCATTTACTCTTTCCAAATAACCAAGCTTCTTTAAGTAAATTGTTGTTAATACGATCACTGTCATCGCTGAACACCACATTCCAGCGAAGGTATACCATCCAAATAATGTTGAAAACCAATGAACATCAATAGACATGATCCAATCCCATGCTGATGTGGAGCTAAAGACAGCAAAAAACACTAAAAAAGTTGCTCCTTTGCGATAGTTTTTAAAGTGAAGTTCGGTTCCACCAATTCTATCCTCTTCCAAAGATCTTTTTCTAAAACCATTCCAAAATATGATGTATGTGGCCAAATAAGCAATGGTGCGTATCCAAAAGAAGATTTTATTTAAGTAAGGGCTTTTTCCTTCAATTATTGGATCATAATGATGTGAAGAAGGATTTGTTGTCTCCGGGTCCATCCATGTGTAAATGTGCGCCCCGTCCATAAAAGTGATAATAAGAAGAATAACTCCTAAAAGACCCATTCCGTAAGGTAAAAATCCTGCGATTCCCTCTATAACTCTTTTCACCGAGGCATACCATCCTGTTTCTGTTGCATATTGTAACGCAAGGAAAAACAGTGCCCCCAGAGCAAGCGCAAAAAAGAAAAAAGCATTAATTAGACCATTGGTAAGTAACCTTGTCACAAAGTGATTTTCTCCCATTCCAATCACAACGCCTATGACTGCTAAAGCTGATCCAATAAGGATAAGAGCAAGCGTGATTTTATTTGCTTTATTTGGTGTACTAAATTCCATACTCATGGTTTTTGTTCTTTTCAGTTTTTAGTCATTTTATTTGATGTTGAATCTGCACCAGCATTGATTCCAGCAATTTTTCCGTCTTTAACAGAACCATAGTTTTTGTCCTGTAATTTTCTGACGTAGTGAATCAGGGTCCAAATTTCTTTTTTATCCAACATAGAACCATGGGCCCCCATTGAACCTTTACCATAGTAAATTGAATAAAACATTTGCCCATTTGAAACACCTATTCGGTCGGCATAATTAGGAACCCCATTGTAAGCTCCACTAGTCACCATAGGGCCGTTTCCATCACCTTTTTCACCATGACAATGCATACATTTAGAAGAATAAATTTCTTTTCCTTCTTTTAGGATTTTCTCAGCATTTTGCGGGGTTAAAGTAAGTGGGTTCTGAGTATCTTCTTTTGCAAGTTCATATTCATTTTGCCCTGAAAATTTAAAATCTCTCAACCCGTGTGTGATCCAAAATTCTGAACTTGGATTTCTGAAGTAAGGCAACATTAATGCAATATCCTCAGTGCTGGATCCGTAATAGGGGATCGTCCCAAGCGGAGGAGTCATCGCAGATAATTTTGTTTTTAAAGCGCTCTTTTCTTTACCTCTAACTTCACCGTAGTCAACATATGCCTCTATTGCTGGAGAACGGTACATATCAGGCATATATTCCAGTCCAGCACTGTCGCTATCAGCAACACATCCCGTAAATGTATAGCAGGAAAGTGCTAGCGATACCATTCCAATTATCTGTATTACATTAATTTTCATTTTAACTTACCTTTTCTGGTTATATTACATATTCTTTTTCTTCCAAACATTCGATACCTGTTGTTTTCAATAGGGTTTGAATTTCCTCAGAAGAATGCTTTTTATTTTCCGATAATCGTATTTCAATTACAAAGCGGTCGTCTGTTGTAGTAGGATATGGATTTTGTGCTGGCATCCCCGGTAGTGTTTTATTTCTAAGTAAATAAGTAATTGCCATTCCGTGAGCAGCGCACAATACTGTAAATTCAAAAGAAATTGGGATAAATGCCAAAATATTTTCAAGGTATGAAAAGTTTGGTTTTCCTCCGATGTTCATCGGCCAGTCAACAATCATAAAATAGCGCATTCCGATTGTGGCTAGCGTTAGACCGGTTAAGCCATACAAGAACGCCATAATGCCCAATCTTGTATTTTTGATACCAATAATTGGGTCAATTCCGTGAATAGGAAATGGAGAAAAGACTTCATTTATTTTAACTCCTTTTGAGACCAATTTTTTGGCTCCATCTTTTAAGATTTCTTCGTCTGTGTAGGTAGCAAATATTATTTTATCTGACATTTTAGTTTTTTTAAATAATTAATGCACGCTATTTGAATCAGGCGCATTTTTATAAGATTCACCAGATGATTTTAAAATAGTTTTAACCTCGTTCAATGCAAGAACCGGGAAGTATCGGGCAAATAGTAGGAAGAAGACAAAAAATAATCCAATAGTTCCAATGTAAATCCCAATATCGATATGGCTCGGGTAATGCATACTCCATGCAGCAGGAATATAATCTCTGTGAAGAGATGTAACAATAATAACATATCGTTCAAACCACATACCAATATTAACTATAATCGATATGAAGAAGGTAAATAATAAACTTCTTCTTAATTTTCTGAACCACATGAGTTGTGGAGAGATAACGTTACAGGTCATCATTGACCAATATGCCCACCAATATGGCCCGGTAGCCCTATTTAAGAATGCATATGATTCATATTCCACGCCTGAATACCACGATATAAATAACTCAGTTATATATGCAGTACCCACTATCGAGCCCGTTACCATAATCACAATATTCATATACTCGATATGTTTAGTGTGAATATAGGCCTCTAAATTCATGGCTTTTCTCATAACCAGTAAGAGCGTTTGAACCATGGCAAATCCGGAAAAAACCGCGCCGGCGACGAAATAAGGAGGGAAGATAGTTGTGTGCCAGCCCGGTATTACAGAAGTGGCAAAGTCAAACGATACAATCGAGTGAACAGAGAATACAAGTGGGGTGGCTAACCCTGCCAGAACTAATGAAACTAATTCAAAACGATTCCAATGTTTCGCTCTTCCTGACCAACCAAAAGATAAAATTGAGTACATCTTCTTAGAAACTGGTTTTTTTGCTCTATCTCGAATTGTGGCAAAATCAGGAATCAATCCAATGTACCAAAAAACCAATGAAACAGATAGATATGTTGATATCGCGAAAACGTCCCAAAGTAATGGGGAATTGAAATTTACCCACAATGAACCAAATTGATTTGGCAATGGAAGTGTCCAATATCCTACCCAAAGACGTCCCATGTGAATTAAGGGAAAGGTACCCGCCATGAATACTGCAAAAATTGTCATCGCTTCAGCAGATCGATTTATTGCCATTCTCCATTTCTGCCTAAACAAAAGTAAAACAGCTGAAATCAAGGTCCCGGCATGACCAATACCTACCCACCAAACAAAATTAGTGATATCCCATGCCCATCCAATTGTTTTATTTAATCCCCAAACACCAACACCTGTTCCTAAAAGATACATAATACATCCAACCCCATACGTTCCAATTATTAAGGCAATTCCAAATAAAATATACCACATCCTAGGAGCCTTATCTTCTATTGGACGACAAACATCTTCAGTAACATCGTGATACGTTTTATGTCCTAGAATGAGGGGTTCTCTTATTGCTGCTTCTTTTTGCATTTTCTATCGTTTTATCAATTAATGATGCCCTTTATTTGTCTCATTTTTGTCTTCACCATGTTTGGCTCCATGACCACTTGTCTTCTGAAGTGTAGAAAGCAAATCATTTTTTTCGTTTCTGACTTTTACCTTGTACCATACATTTGGCTTAACTCCAACTTCCTCAAGTGCTTGGTAAGATCGTTTTTCAGAAGAGCTTTTTCTGATGACTGATTTCACATCATTCCAATCCCCAACAATAATTGCATTTGTTGGACAAGCATCAGCACAGGCGGATGAAAATTCCCCATCTTTAACAGGTCTACCATCTTTTTTCGCAACGAGCTTACTTGCTTGTATGCGTTGTACACAAAATGAGCATTTTTCCATTACTCCCCTTGTTCGAACCGTAACATCCGGATTAAGAACCATTCTTCCTAAATCATCTTGAGCGGGGTTGAATTCTGTAAATTTCTTGTAAGAAGGATAATTAAACCAGTTGAATCTTCTGACCTTATAAGGGCAATTGTTTGCACAATATCTAGTGCCTATACATCTGTTGTATGTCATTTGGTTAAGCCCTTCATTACTGTGAGTTGTGGCAGCCACCGGACAAACAGTTTCACATGGGGCATGATTGCAATGGTGACACATCATTGGCATGTGTATGACTTTTGGATTAAGTGCTGCAATTTCTGCTTCATCATAGCTGAAAGTATCTCCATCTTTGCGCGTCCCAACAGTTGCTTCTTCCTCTGAGGCAAAATATCTATCAATGCGTAACCAATGCATTTCACGGCCTCGCCTTACTTCATCTTTACCAACAACTGGAACATTATTTTCTACTTGACAAGCGACTAAACACGAATTACAACCAATACAAGAGGACAAATCAACAGTCATTCCCCATCTATGTCCAATATGTTCTACGGGATGCTTGTCCCACAAGTCGAATTCACTAACAGGTTTCTCAACATGATTTCCGTGCTCGTCTAATTTTTGAAGCATATGAGCAGGATTGTATGTTTCTTTATCTTTTGTCTTGTATATATCTAAAGTCGTTTCACGAACAATTGAGTGGCGACCCATAACGGTGTGATGGATTTGAGTCGCGGCAATACTGTATATTTCTCCTGTAGATTCAATTTTACCTGCGTTGGAGTATTCTAACAATTCATTCGCAGTGGAGATAAATGCAAATACATTTGCTCCAATAGCCTTTGGATTACCCTTTTCATCTGAAATATGGCCCCCATATTCCTTGGTTTGGAAAGCCGCGTTTCCAATTTTTTCGCCGTTTCCACCACGGCCGTATCCCAATGCGACGCCAACTGTTCCTAACGCTTGTCCTGGTAATGGATATACAGGCAAACTAACGGTAACACCATTAACTGTTAATTTTGCTAATGACAAGCCATTTTCTTGATCGTATGTTTTAATAAACTTGTAGGAATCCATTTCTGAGGGATTCATGGTAATATAATTATCCCAAGTTACCTTAGTAACTGCATCAGGTAATTCTTGTAACCACGGATTGGCCGCGTGTGCCCCTGTACCAATACCATTTTTTTGATACAGAACAACCTCTAAGCCAGTAGTCTTAGTAATCGCAGGGATTGAAACTTCTTTAAACGACATACTTGTTGAGCCAGAAGTTTCTGCTTTAACTTCAACTTTAATTTCTTCTTTACTTAAATTTTCCTTGGTATTTTTTGTAAGGGGTGCTTGTCCGTCTGAAGAAACGTATTGTGCTGCAGAGGAACTATCAATACAACTGTTGTGTACAGCCATATTCCAATTAGTGCGAAAGTCAGCATCTTCTCCTTTGATTAACGATTCTTTCCAATTGGCTTGAATATAATCAAAAGCTAATGTTGAACTTTTTCCTCCGCGCTTACCCTCACCCGACCAAACAATCAAATTCTCAAGAAGCGATGAGGTATCAAATAGAGGCCGAATAGTTGGTTGAGCTAAAGCATAATGGCCCTCAATAGGGTTATAATCTAACCATGATTCCAGTGCATGGCTCTCAGCACAAATAATCTTACACTTGGAGGCGGTTTCATCTAAATGCGATGAAATACAAATTGTATTTTTTAATTTAGTAAGAGCATCGCCAAACTGTTTTCCATTAGGTAAAGTATACACGGGATTAGTTCCCGCAATTATTAATGTATCTATGCCTTTACCTGAAATTACATTTTTAACGAGAGAAGAAATTTTAACATCATCACCATTAAATAAGTTTACTGGTTTGGATAAATCAATAGTGACGCCGTATGAACCAATTAAATTGTTCAGTTTATTTGCTAATAGCTGAATGGATTTATTATTAGATCCCGCTATTACGATAGATTCTTTTTGGCTAGCTTTTAAAGAAACGATTGCTTCATCAGCAATAGATTGAACTTGTTTTGATAGTGAAACAGGTTGGGATACACTCCCTCCAAAAGCTTTTATCATGTATGCAAGGACATTTGCCTCCTCAGACGGTTTGATCATCCCCCTGCCATCGGCATTTGTACCTGAAATCGACATAACCGACTCAAACTGATAGTGCTTGGACATCCATGCATTGTCAGGATTTCTATTCAACCCGTATTGTGTTTGATAAACATTTGATAATAGCCAAGTGCCCAGAAAGTCAGCTCCAACAGAAACAATAGTTTTTGCCTTCCCAAAATCGTATGAAGGAATAATGGCCTGTCCAAAATTATCGAGATTTGCCGCCCGAATTCCTCGATAAGATACAGCGTCGTATTGGATATGCTCGAATTTCCCCTCTCCTAATTTTAGCGATAAAGACGAAATAGCTTTTTGAATAGATGGACTAATGATTGTTCCTGTAAGTAATATTGTTTTAGATGAAGAAGTTAATACTTTTTCAACTTGTGAATCGATTGCTGACCAGGTTGTTGGCGTTTTTAAACTTTGCGGTTTTTTTAATCTCATACCATCATAAAGCCCAAGAACGGATGCAATAATTTGTGGATTTGTCCCCCCTTTGGTAAAACCAAAATCTTTATTCCCTTTTATGAATATCGGACGACCTTCTCTTGTTTTAATAAGGATACTTGCGTAAGAGTTCCCATCATAATAAGTTGACGCATACCAAGTTGGTACACCCGGGGTGACATTTTCGGGCTTATTTACATAGGGAACTGCTTTGGTCACTGGAGCCTCACACGCTGCAACGGTAGCTGCTGCAACAGAAAACCCTAAGAATTTGAGAAAATCTCTTCGGGCTGTTGATTTTTCAGCTAATTTATCATCAGATAAAAACTCTTCTACTGAAATTTCAGAGGGGAATTCCTGATCTCTTGATCTTATGAACTGAGGTGTTTCTTTGAGCTCCTCTAGTCCTTTCCAATATTTTTTGGTCATATTCATTATTTGTTTACAGAAATACTGAACTTTTTTAATAATGGCACTTTGCACACTCCCAACCACCAAGCTCACTAACACTAACCTTATTATCTTTCAGATATTTCTTATAAAGAGATTTATCATTATTTAATAATCTCCTGTGAATTTCATTGTAATAACCATCTTTTTTGTCTGCAAGAGGGCCTTTAGAAATCTCTTTTTTATCATGACACTCGATACACCACCCCATTGTTAATGTTGGTTTAGTTAATTTGATATTTCCTTCTATTGCGTTTAATTCAGAAATAGTCTGAACTTTTACTGCATCTTTCGTTTTAGTCATATCTCCATGACACTGTTTACAATCCACCCCGCCAACGACCACGTGTTGAGAGTGGTTGAAATAAACATGGTCGGGCAAAACGTGAACTTTATTCCAAACAATAGGTTTAGAGACATTTTTATATTCACCATTTATAAATCCGGCGGCAGCATAAATTTTGTCAATTTCGGCTTTGAACGGTTTACCCTCCCCGTTGATTTGTTTGTGACAATTCATACAAACATTAACAGTAGGGATTCCCGCAGATTTTGATTTTGTTACCGAACTGTGACAGTATTTACAATCGATCCCATTTACACCAGCATGGGCACTGTGAGGAAATTTAATTGGTTGGGAGGGTTGATATGCCTCTGTAACACCAATTGTAGAAAGCCCTTGAAAAAAAGAAACTAAGATTGAAATAAGTAAAACTAATGATGCTAACCCCACTTGAAGCCTGTACTTCCAGGCAAAAGATTTGAATTCTGATAAATACGTTTCAAATTCTTTTACGGACTGACCTTCTTTCTCTCGTACAGCATTATTTAATTGTCTTCTAACACCCCCAACTGCCAGTATTATAGTTATAAATATACCGCCAAGTAATACCCACATCCATATACCGATACCTGAGGCATCAGATGATGTTTCGGAGGGCTGATCATTTTGAGGGGTTCCAGCTGGGACAACAGCGCTCTGTTCAGGTTGAGCATCAACATAATCTAAAATCCCGTCAATCTCTTCCTTTTTCAATTCGGGAAAAGCAGACATGGCGGTGGGTTTAACAGTTGACACTTGAGCAGCATAAGGGTCAATTGCTGCAGCATTTTGCCAATTGTTTACCCAAGTATAAATGGATCCTTCTTTTGCCCCCCCTGTAGACCACTTATCTCGGACTTTGTATAATTTCGGACCTGTTCCATCCTTGTGCGGATGGTGACAGCTAGCACATTTTGCCTTGAAAAGCCCCGCACCATCTACTTTAGCTTTTTTATTTGCTGAATCTTGAGCATGTGTTGTGAAAGAAATAAATATAGCTATCGTTAAGGCAATTAAGCTATTTTTATAAAAATTTAGTTTTTTAAGCATCTGATTTATAGATAATTTCTCCAAATTCATTATTGTTTCGCTTAATTTGAACCCTTTTAACAGGGTTAATATTTGAGTACAAAATTAGGTCTTTGTTATCATTTCTTGACAATTTCATGACAATTTTCAAGTTTTTTTTTACAATTTAAAATCATTCTAAATAAGAATCAAAAATAGTATTTCTTAAAGACAATATGTTTTGGAAAATTTTATTAATATCTTTGTAAAAAATTGTATCAGAATGAAAAGTATAGTTTTATTTTCACTTTTCTTTTGTCTTGCATTTAATGCTTCAAGTCAGGGCAGAGTAATTGCAGACGGAAGAATTTTGGGATTAGTAGGGGGAAAGTCCGGAGGTTCTTACATGGGTTTCCGATTACATATTTCTTTTGACGCTGAAAAGTCTGTGGTTGAGAGTGATAGAAAAAAATTTATATCCCAATTTCCTGGGGTCGATACTTATTTTGCGTATCGTACGCCATATTTTTATTTAGATGCTGGTGATTTTAGAACAAAGGCGGAGGCGGATGAATTACATAAAAAATTAATAAGACAGTATCCACTCTCTACTGTTGTAAGACAAGCGATTAATTTACCACGAATTGATTGATATAAAATGACGTTGTCAACTCATTGAAATGTCTCGGAAAAAGAAAAAACCACACAATTCAGAAACTTATTTCATTACATCTAAAATACCCTTCGAAAAATTACTATTTAAGCTTTTTTCAAACCATCCAAATAAGATTCTTTCTCACAAACAAATTTGTCACCATCTAAAAATAAAAGAAGGGGCTCATCGTAAAATTCTTTTTGATAAACTTCTTGAATTTACTCAAAATGGGATTGTAAAACGAACCGGCCACTCAGAATTTAGTTTAACGAAAAAAGAAAATAGAGTAATCGGTTCTCTTAGTATAGCTAATAGTGGCGTTGGGTTTGTTTCTGTTTCTTCAGAAGAGAAAGATGTCTTTATTTCCCCACACAACATGGGAAATGCTATGGATGGCGATCAAGTAGAGGTGCGATTTCTAAAATCAAGTGGAAAAAGAGTTGAAGGAGAGATTACGCTCGTCACTGAACGAGATAAAACCCATGTTGTAGGGCATGTAAGGTTTAATACAAAGCAGCCAAGATTAATACCCGACAATCCTAAATTAGGAAGTGAGATATTGATAGGGGAAGAATTTTTGTTTGGAGCGAAGCACGGAGATCGAGTAGTTGCTAAAATAGTTGGGTGGCCAGAATACGGAAAATTGTGGGGGGAGGTTGTTGAACTCCTTTCCGGAAAATCAGAACATGATTCAGAAATGCTTTCAATTTTATGTTACAACGGCATTCCATTCGAGTTCCCAAAAGAAGTTGTTGAGTCAGCTCAAAATATTGATGCTAAAATCAAAAAAGAAGAACTTAAAAATAGACGAGACTTTAAAGATGTATTAACATTTACAATTGATCCCAACGATGCGAAAGATTTTGATGATGCTTTATCTTATCATATTCTTGATAATGGAAATATCGAAGTGGGAATTCACATTGCTGATGTTGGTCATTACGTTCAGCCCGGAAGTCCTCTAGACAAGGAAGCCCAAAAAAGAGGAAATTCGGTTTATCTCGCAGATCGCGTGATCCCAATGCTGCCTGAAGAACTTTCAAATGTTGTTTGTTCCTTGCGACCAAATGAGGATAAATATTGTTTTTCTGTCGTTTTAGAATTTAATAATTCTTTCGAAATTGTTAATGAATGGTTTGGTAAAACAAGGATTCATTCTGACCATAGATTTACGTATGAAGAAGTACAAGAAATACTTGAAAATAAACAGGGAAAGTATAGTGAAGAGTTATTAAGTCTTGATTTGATTGCAAAAAAATACCGATCCAAAAGAATGTTAAAGGGGGCTCTTGAAATTGAATCAGAAGAGGTTCGTTTTCGTTTTGATGAAATCGGAAATCCGAATCAAATAACTATTAAATCGTCAAAAGACTCACACAAATTAATTGAGGAGTTTATGTTGCTTGCCAATAAAAAAGTTGCGGAGTTCATTGGAAAACCAAGAAAAAATCACAATATACCATTTTCTGTATATCGAATACATGATTTACCAGATCCAGCTAAAATTGATCAACTAAAAGTTTTTCTCGACAAATTTCACCTAACATTAAATTCTTTTGAGCCAAAGTATATTGCCAAAAATCTGAATTTACTATTTAAAAAAATTAAAGGAAGTGCTGAGTCGGGATTTATTCAGTCGCTGGCAATTCGAACAATGGCTAAAGCAGTTTATGATGTGGAGAATATTGGGCACTATGGCTTATCTTTTGAATACTACAGCCATTTTACCTCGCCGATTAGAAGATATGCTGATTTATTGATTCATCGAATTTTAGTTGAGGAACTGACAACAAAAAAACACATAATGTCTAAAGAAAAATTACAAGGTATTTGTAAACACATTTCTAAAACTGAGCGAAAAGCTACAGAGGCAGAAAGAGAATCATCAAAATATTTTCAAACTTTATTTGTGTCAGAGCAGATTGGAGAAACATTTAGTGGTGTTGTAACCGGAATTGCTGAGCATGGTTTATTTGTGAGGATGAATGAGAATCTGTGCGAAGGGATGGTGCCTCTTCAAGATATCCCAGGTGATCGGTTTTATTTTGATCAAAATGCTTTTAGAATAATCGGTGCCCGAACTAAAAAAGAGTATAATTTTGGAGATGCCGTAACGGTTCGAATTGTAGAGGTGAAACCGAAGAAACGCCAAATTGATTTGGAACTTTTATAAGAAATAATTTATGTTAGGAAAGAGAAAAAAAGAAGTCCAAGTGAGAGACCACGAATTCGAATTTCTAACCACTATTGTGCGTGATTACCCCGCAAAAGTAATTTTGGCATGGGCAAAGTCTATCGATGGAGAGGGTAAATTTACCCTTTGGCTCAGTGAAAATGGTTATCCAGAACTTGCAATGGGAACCTATGCTATTTATCTCAAGGATGAGGCGCGGACATGGCTTATGAAAAATGGATTTCCGCATCTAATGGCTATGATTAATGCTGCTGAGGGGAACAAAAAAGCTCAGGCTTGGTTGATGGCAAACAAATTAGAGCTATATTTTCATTTAGCAATGGCAATTGAGGATGAAAAATTAAGCTGGAAGTGGATTCAAATGAACTGTGGAATAGAATTATTTATTCTTGCAAAGTCAATCAAAAAAATCAAGGATCAAATAGAAGAAAATCACAATGATATTCATTCCTACGGAAAGGATTATTAAATTTTGATATATCAGGACAAGAAATCGTAGAATAAATAATTATTCATAATTTATCGAATGAAACAACATTTCACCTTTTTTACCGTCTATGTTAGAGAATGAGGAACTTTAAATTATTATTAGGGGCACTATTTTTAATGATTAGCTTTCATTATGAATGTCAGCTTGTTACAAGCGGATCAATGTCACCATTAAATCTAGTTCAAAATATTTTACTGGGTCCTGGCGTGACTGTCTCTAATATTACATTCAATGGAAGTCCATCTGCTATTGGATCTTTTATCGCAACCGGAACTAATCTTGGAATAGATCAGGGAATTGTAATGACTACAGGAACCATTTTAAATACTGGTTCAGGTCCTCAGGGACCAAACAATCAGGCAAATGCTGGGGTCGATAATAACGCAGGAGGATCAGCGCTTTTATCCAACCTAATCAATGGCACTCAAACGTATAATGCAGCAATTTTAGAATTTGATTTTGTTCCATATTCAGATACGGTTAAATTTAAATATGTTTTTGGCTCCGATGAATATCCTGAATTTGCGCCCCCAAATAGTTCTGGTTTCAATGATGTTTTCGGATTTTTTATATCTGGTCCTGGAATAAATGGATTCCAAAATATAGCAAAGTTACCAAATAATGGAGGTATTGTTTCCATAAATAATGTGAATGCAATTACCAATTCTTCTTTTTACAATTTCAATGGTGACGGGAATAGTGCCCCATACAATTCTAATACCTCGTACATACAATATGATGGGTTTACAGACGTCCTAGAGGCTGTGTCTCAAGTTCAATGTGGCGAAACATATCATTTAGTCTTAGCCGTAGCGGATGTAGGGGATGGTCAGTGGGATTCAGGGATATTTTTGGAAGCAAATAGCCTTACTTCTCAAACGCCAATATTGATTAACTACTCTATCTCTGACACTTTATTTACCTCTCCGTCTATATTGGCCGAAGGTTGTGTTTCAGCAACGGTAACTCTTACGAGAGAAGATAATTTAAATACATCGATAACTATTCCGATTATTGTTAGCGGCACTGCAGCCAATAATTTGGACTATTCAGGGGTTCCTACCTCTGTTACTTTTTCACCCGGAGAAACTGAAATTTCATTCGACATAACAACGATATATGATGCTCAAAATGAAAGTCAAGAAAATATTATTCTATCATTTTTAATGACTGACCCCTGTGGAAATATAACACCCTTTGAGGTTAATCTTTTTATTCAAGATGTTCAACCAATTTCAGTTTCAATAAATAATCCAACAATTCTTTGCCCAGGAGACAACGTTCTTTTAACTGCTACTGTTACTGGAGGGCTTACTCCTTACAGTTATAATTGGAGTAATGGTCAAAATACGAATTCTATTAGTATATCTCCGCAAGCATCAAGTATTTATTCTGTTGTCGTAACAGGACAATGTACTAACAGTTCGGCAAGTGATACAGTTGTTGTTAATGTACCTACTTTCCAACCTCTGCAAATCAATACGTCCGATGATATTACTTCAATATGCCCGTATGTCCAAGAAGTTTTATATGTAAGTGCCACAGGTGGATCAGGAAATTATAGTTTCACATGGAATTCAGGAGGAAATTTAATTTCAACCGCTGATTCCCTAATTGCAACACCAATGTCTTCTGTATCGTATTATGTCACGGTGTCGGATGATTGTGGTCTAAGTGTAACGGATACAATTAACTACACTATTCTTAGTCCGCCACTAACAACAACCATTGATAATATTCCTGAAATCTGTCCAGGAGATAGCGCATTTATATCAGTGAGTGCAAGCGGTGGTTACGGAAACTATTACTACTCATGGTTGAATACCGGTGATACAGTTCCAGGAATTTGGGTTACACCTTTTCAAACAACCTATTATTTAGTTGAGGTATCTGACGATTGTCAGACATATTCTGTTCAGGCTTTTCCACAGGTAACAGTAGTAAAACCAAATGCAGACTTCACTATTCTGAGCTCAAATATAACAGAAGGACTTCCAATATCTTTTCTTAACTTAACGACAAATGGGTATGTTTATGATTGGTTTTTCGGCGATGGAGCATCTTCCATGTTAATGCATCCAACACATGTATTTGATTCAACGGGAGTATACTTTGTTACTTTAATTGCTGAAGATGCTAAAGGATGTGTTGACAGCATAACTAAACCAATTTTTATCCAAAAAGAAATCTATGTATACATCCCAAATTCATTCACGCCGAATAGTAATCGTATCAACGATTATTTTTCGGGAAATTTTATTGGGATAAAATCTATTGAAATATATATATTTAACCGTTGGGGGGAACAAATATTTGACTCAAAAGATTTGAATTTTCAGTGGGATGGAACATATAAAGGGATGGATGTGATGGAAGGGACATACACATGGTATTTAAAATTCAAAATAGGTAGCGGAAATACGAATGTGTTAACAGGTCACGTAAATGTTTTGAGATAAATAGTTGAATAATGCAGTGTGATTTTGTCGTGGATATTGGAAATTCAAATTTTAAGGTAGCATCCCTACAAAAAAATAAAATCATTCAGACGTATCGATTTGAGCACAACAAACTAGATGAATTAATCCAACTCATCAAAAACACAAACATAGTTTTTGCCAATGTAGCCGGAAAAGAATACCAAGAAATATTTCAAGAAAATTGTAAAATTATTTTTGTAGTTGATAATAAGATAAAATTCCCTTTTGTCTCTGAATATAAAACAAAGGAAAGTTGGGGGATGGATAGGGCTGGTAACATTGCCGCGGCAATAGAAAAATTTCCAAACGAAAATGTGTTAGTTGTTGATATTGGAACATGTATAAAATTTGATTTCATAGACCAAAAAAACTCTTATAAAGGTGGCCTAATAAGTCCAGGTATTCGATTAAGATTTGAGTCTCTTAAATTAAGTACTGCAAACCTTCCTCTTTTACATCCTTGTTCAAATTATGATTTCATAGGAAAATCAACGAAGGAAAGTATCACAAATGGCGTAGTGTATGGTTGCTATTCAGAAATTCTTGGAATTATGAATCAATACGAGTCAAAATTTAAAAATTTAAAGATTATTATTACTGGAGGCGACGCTTTTTATTTTGATTTCACAGAGAAAAGTAACATCTTTGCAGACGATATTTTAACCCTAAGAGGGTTACATCAATTGTATCTGTTCAATGTGGAGTAAGTTATTTATTGTCTTTTTTTTATTAATTGGAACTCAAGATTTAATCGGACAAGCTCTAACTACTTCTCCCTTGTCCTATTACGGTATCGGAGAATCATCAAAAGAGAGCAATCCAATTTTTCAAGCTATGGGATTTACGGCAACGGCAATGGCCGACTCGAACTACATCAATTACAATAATCCAGCAACGTACTCATCTTTTGGTAGCGGTTATACGCTTTTATCAACAGGAATTCATGGAAGAATATCTCAATTTTCTGAGAATAATGAACAAAAAATCAACGGATTTGGTAATCTAAATCACATAATTATTGGATTGAAATTGACAAAATTTTTGGCTACATCATTTGGATTTCGTCCCTATTCCTTCAGAGGGTACCAGTTTAATCAAAAAATTTATACAGGGATAGACTCAATAAACAATGAATACAAAGGTTCGGGTACTTCCCAAGTTGTTTTTCTGGGTGCTGGGATTAAATGTTTAAATTTAAAAGCCTCGAAATTATCAATTGGTCTCAATGTAGGGTATTTATTTGGCACATTATCTAATGATCGGATAAGCAGATTAATTTCATCAAATTCATTGCCTGGTGGAATAGAAAAAAAAAGAACTTCGCTTTCATCTTTTAATTATGATTTTGGTATCCACTTCAGTCAAAAAATTTCTAAGGGACATTCAATTGAATTTGGATTCGCCTTTGAGCCAAAACAAAAGCTTCAAGCCAATTATTCCGAGGGACTTTATTATTCATTAAATATTTTTAATGAAGGTATTTATGATACTGTTTTCTTTGAACAAGAGGCAGGTGTCATTTTAGTTCCAACAACAATAAACATTGGTGGCGTATATACATTCAATTACAAAAGCGCGGTTAAAAACAACAGAAAACTAAATTCCCAAATTAAGTTTACATCAAGTTACTCACGCAAAGATTATTCAACCTATAAAGAAAGTTTTGAGGGTTTTTCAATGACTAATTACCTTGGGTTAAATGAGCGAATAGGAATCGGATTTCAATGGATTCCAGAGAGAAATTATTTTGAAAACAATACACTAACTAAATGGTATCAGCGCATCTTTTATCGTACTGGCTTTTTTTCTGAAAAAATGAGTTTTATTAATTCTTCAGATCAAATTCAACACTTTGGCATTACCTTTGGACTTGGTATACCTATATTTGCCCAGCAGTCTCTTTCATCTTTAAATTTTGGAATAAATTTGGGAAGTATTAGTAAAAATAGTGAAAATGCTTTGAGTGAAAATTACGTAGCCATGAACTTCGGGGTTATTTTATCTCCATCAATTTTTGATAAGTGGTTTAGAAAAAGAAAATTAGATTAATTTAAAAAATATGAAACAGATTTTAATTTTTTGTTTTATCGTGTTGTCGATAAGTATTTTTGGTCAAACATCAAATTGTTTGTCCAACGGAGATGGGAAAAAACCAATTTATGACGCACAAAAAGCTAAGAAGGCAGCCCTGACGATGGACTCAATAAATGATTCTAAAGGAGCGATTTCAGAATATAAAAGAGAATTAGAATTTAGACTGAAAGCGGAAAAAATTTGTCCAGATTTTGATTTAAAAAATTATCGTCAAATTCAACGTGTTATTACAGATTTAATGAAGCGTGATACATCGAATATAAAATTTTATTTCGATACACTAAATGCTATGTTGGAAAGAATGGATGCTAAATCAATTAATGATGTAAAAAATAATATAAGAGCAGCAAATTATTTGAAAGGGACTAATCCCAATCGTGATAAGGCAGATATTTTTTATCAAAAAGCTCTCAATGAAACAAGTACAAAATTGGATGACGAATTGGTACAGAATTACTATTTGAATATTTACAATATTTATAATGATGCCTCAGAGGATAATAAATCTGCACTAAAAGAACGTATGATTATAGAATATTTTTCTCTTTCTAAACTTTGTGTAGATAAGGCCCTAAGAGAGGGAACGCAAACATATCTTACTACCATATTAAATTTAATTTTAAAATCATGCGAAGATATTTTGCCAGAGATTTCAGTTTTTTTAAATAAACTTCCTTCAAATAAAGATCAAAAGTTAATTACAGTAAATAATTTAATCAGTATTCTAGAGGATAAAGACTGTACATCGTCTAATGAATATGTTATATTAATTGACACCTTATTAAATATAGATCGTTCGTATAAATCTCTTTTGGTTAAAGCCAAATTATTATCATTTAAAGGGAATACAACAGATGCAGTGAACTTGTTCAAAGAAGCCCGGGGTATGGCTAAAAATGATGCAGAGAAAAAAACAATTGAGGATGAAATTTCAAAAGTTCAAGAGAGAATTGCTGCTCAAGAGTACAACAAAGTGCTCAATTTATTTAATGGAGGGAGCTACAAATCTGCTTACAACGCCGCAATGGGGGTTTCAGGGAAATACAAGGGAGAGGCTTTAAAAATTGCAGGACAGTGTGTTGGCCAGCTAGCAAATGGTTGTGGGTCTTCAACTTTTGAGAGAAAATGTAATTATTATCACGCAGTAAATTTGCTTCAACAAGCCCAAAATGCAGGGGCAAATGTAGGTGGATTGATTGGGGCATATCGCGCTCAATGTCCGACCGCTGACGAAAAATTTGACGCGGGCAACCCTAGTTCTCAATCTTTAAGTTGCTGGGGTGTTTCAGTACAAGTTAAATAATAGGAGTTATCTGTCTTTAATTCTAGTTTGGGGAATTTTTTCCTCTTGTGTAAATGATCTTGAAGAAATTCAAAAAGTAACTTATGACGAAAAAGCCCCAAATGAGGTAATTCAGGATTTGGATGTAATCTATCTTGATTCGGGGGTTGCTAAAATTCAAGTAATTTCAAAAATTACAGAAATTCAGCGCTCACCAGAGTCTATAACCAAACTTAAAGATAAAATCTTGGTAAATTTCTACTCTAACAAAGGAGAAATTGTTTCAACATTAACCGCGTTGTATGGTGAAATTAATTTTTCGAAAGGTGAAATGTTTGTGCAAGATTCCGTTAAACTATTCAATCTTAAAAAAAAACAATCACTTGAAACAGAACGGTTGCATTGGAGAAAAAAGGATAGCTTAATTTATACCAATGATAAAGTAACGATCCGAACTCCTGAGGCAATTCTTTATGGAACAGGAATTAAAACAAAGCAAGATTTCAGTTACTACCAATTTCTAAAACCAAAAGGGAAAATAAATTTAAAAAAAGCAAATATTAAAGTGGATGATTAGTATTTTAAGTGTACAAATCCATGTAATTTAATATCTTCTCCACCTAAAAGTGTGGCTTTTATTCGGTAAAAATATACACCCTCATCCACCAAAGTGCCATCCTGGGTTTTTCCATCCCAATAGCCTGCTGGATCTGAATATTCATAAATGGTATTACCCCACCGGTTGGTTATGACACAGTTGAAATCTTCTAGCCCACTGTAATTAACATAAAAAGTGTTATTTCCGACTTGTGAGGAGAGCACTACAATATTTGGTGCCGTAATTTCGCATACATAATTTCCAATAGTTGCAGTATCCGAATACGTGTAGCAAACATTACTTATGGTAGCTATGTAGTTTCCGGGTTGATTTATGATTCGAATTGAATCCGTACTGCCGTTTTCCCAAATTAAGTAAAAAGGAGGATTGTAGCCCGTTTGCAGAGGGCCAGAATTGACAGTCAGCGGGTTTAATTCAAAATTTGCATTCGTACAAATTACGGTATCCAACACTTGCACATAAATGTAAGGGGGAAATTCAATCGTTGCAGTATCGGTATAGTTACATTGATTATCTGTAAAAAGAACCTCGTAAATACCCGGGGTGGAGGTGCTAATAATGGGGTTATTTATTAAACTATTTGAAAAAGTAATTGCTG
>Ga0194119_10001327_pt1 | contig 45258 bp, 33 predicted proteins | sample TA2MahC100mmetaG_FD_148620 | JGI IMG/M metagenome (GOLD analysis project Ga0194119, IMG submission 148620) | Freshwater microbial communities from Lake Tanganyika, Tanzania - TA2015018 Mahale Deep Cast 100m | ecosystem: Environmental > Aquatic > Freshwater > Lake | place: Tanzania: Lake... | reverse complement strand
CGCGTCGGGTCGCAAGCCGAGCGCCGATGTGTCGCCGTTGTACTGGGTCCAGCTGCTCAACCACGCCGCCAAGCAGAAGGACGGCGCGCTGGCCGACGAGGCCTACGGCGCGCTCGAGGCGAAGCTCGGCAAGGACAAGGCAGCCGCGCGCGCGTTCGAAGGCTGGAAGAAGCTGCGCGACGACGCGCACGCCAAGTGACGCCGCCGCGGCGCGCGCCGGCGACGGCCGCGCCGCGTCAGGCGCCGCCGCCCGCCGCCGCGTCGGCGGCTTCCGGCAGGCGTGCGATCAGCACGCGTTCGGCGCGGCGGTTGTTCGCCTTCGTCACCAGGAACCGGAAGCCGGCGTGGTCGACGACGTCGCCGGCGGTCGGCACGTGGCCGAGCTGCTCGGCGAGGTAGCCCGAGAGCGTCACGCTGTCGGTTTCCGGCGCCACCGCGCCGGCTCGCTCGCAGGCGATGGCGAGTTCGGCGGTGCCGCGGCACAGCCAGCTGCCGTCGGCCTTCTGCACCATGCTGGCGTCTTCCGTGTCGGACTCGTCCTCGATCTCGCCGACGATCTCCTCGAGCACGTCTTCGAGCGTGATGAGCCCGCGCGTGCTGCCGTACTCGTCGACGACGATGGCGAGATGCCGCCGCGCCTTCTGGAAGCGCCGCAGCACGTGGTTGAGCGTTGCCGTCTCCGGCACGACGAGCAGCGGGATCAGCAGTTCCTGCCAGTCCGGCTCAGTGCGTTCGCGCAGCGACAGCAGCAATTCCTTGGCCATGATCACGCCGAGCACATGGTCGAGCTCACCGTCGGGCGTGAACGGCAGGCGGCTGTGGCCGCTGCGCTGTAGCCGCAGCAGGTTCTCCTCGGTCGAGGACTTGCCCGACAGGTAGGCGATGCGGTCGCGCGCGACCATGACGTCGCGGGCCTTGGTGTCGCGCAGCCGCGTGGCGTTGTGAATCAGGTTGGCGGTGATCTGGCCGAACGCGCCCTGGCTCATGCCGACCGTCGTCAGCACGCGGATGTCCTCCAGCGAAGCTGCGTGGCTGCTCTGCCGCCGCGTGAACAGCCGGCTGAGCGTCCGCGTGACGAAGATCGCCGGCGTCAGCGTCAGCGCCATCGTGTGCACGACCCAGGCGACCGGCACGGCCAGCGCATTGGCGTAGGCGACGCCGATCGTCTTCGGCACGATCTCGGTGAGCGTCAGCACGGTGACCACGAACGCGGCGGCGAACCACGCCGGCGACACGTCGGGAAACGCGTGCTCGAACTCGGCGGTGGCGATCGCGGCGCCGCCGGAGTTGGCGACGGTGTTGAGGATCAGGATCGCGGCGATCGGCCGGTCCGGCTCCTGGCGGAAGCGCCGCAGCAGCAGGCCGGCGCGGCTGCCGGCCTGGGCCAGTCGCTCGATGCGCGCCGCGCTAACGCTCAGGACGGCCGCCTCGCACAGCGAGCAGACGAACGAGAAGACGATCGAGACGGCGACAGCGACGACGAAGACGAGCATCGTGGGGGGCGGGCGGAGCCCGCCGGCGCGTCCACGTTATGGCGCGGCGGCGGCGTGGTCCACCGCGGCCGCCTTGTCGGCGGCTACGCGGTCACGCCGGCTGGACAGCGCCGACCTTGGCCTCGCGGCATGCGAAGGCGTACTCGCCATTCTTGACGCGCACGGTCAGGTTCGCGCCGGCGCCGAGGTTGCGGTCGAGGATCAGCTCGGTGAGCGGGTCCTCGATGCGGCGCTTGATCAGGCGGCGCAGCTCGCGCGCGCCGAACTCCTCGGAGAAGCCGTGCTTGGCCAGCAAGATGCGCACGCCCGGCGAGAACGTCGTGGTGATGCCGCGGCGCTTCAGCAGGTCGGCGACCTCGCGCAGCATGTTGCCGGCGATGCGTTGGCAGACCTTTTCGTCCAGCGGGTTGAACATCACGACTTCGTCGATGCGGTTGACGAACTCGGGGCGGAAGCCCTCGCGCAGCGCCTCGAGCGTGATCGAGCGCAGGTCGATGTCGCTGAGGCTCTGGCGCTTGTGCGCCGCCGAGAAGCCCATGCGCGAGCGCACGGCGTCGATCTTCTCGATGCCGATGTTGCTCGTCATCAGGATCAGCGCCTGGTGGAACGAGACCGTCTGGCCCTTGCTGTCGGTGATGATGCCCTCGTCGAGCAGCTGCAGCAGCAGATTGTGGACCTTGAAGTGCGCCTTCTCGATCTCGTCGAACAGCACGACGCTGGTCGGCTTCTTCTTGATGCCCTCGGTGAGGAAGCCGCCTTCGTTGTGGCCGATGTAGCCGGGCGGCGAGCCGATCAGCTTGGCGTACTCGTGCGGCAGCGCGTACTCGCTGCAGTCGACACGGATCATCGCCGTCGGATCGTCGAACAGGTTGCGCGCGATCGCCTTGGCGAGCTCGGTCTTGCCGGTGCCGGTACGGCCGACCAGCAGGAACGTGCCGACCGGCTGGGTCGGGCGCTTGAGGCCGACGGCGGCCTTCTTGACGGCGCGGACGAGCGTCGTGATGGCGTCGTCCTGGCCGATGATCTGCTGGCGCAGATTGCGCTCCAGGTTGCTGACCCGGCGGTAGAGGTTCTGGCGGGCGACCTCGTTGCCGGCCTTGGCCGTGAACGGATCATCGGCCTCGCCGGCGGTCTTCGGCCCCTGGTTGGTCGGGATCGCGACTTGGTGGATCTCGAGTGACGGGTTGACGTCGATGCAGATCTGGTAGAGCAACTCTTCGACGATCTCGAGGTCGTAGCCGTCGTCCATCTTCTTGATGGCCGGCAGAACCTCCGACTCGAAGGTCGGCACGCACGATCGGACCACGCGTTGGCGGTAGTTTGCCTTGTTGTGGATCGGCGTGCCGTGCAGCTCCTGGAGCAGGTCGTCGGCGCTGCACCGGACCTTGATGAACTCGTCGATCAAGTCGAAGTACTTGATGACGAACGCCGCTCCTGGATGCTTCACTTCGTGATCCTCAGCCTGGGTACACCCCCTTTTTCGGGCGCGATGGCGCGGGGACTTGACCATTCTGTGACGATTCCTTGCGGCGTGGCGCAACCCCTCAGGTCCGCCCCATGAACGACCCCGTCAAGCTGCTCGCGCTGCTTGTGCACGGGGGTCTCGTCACCCCGGCCCAAGCGCGCACGGCGCTAGCCTCCGGCGCGCCGGCGAAGAGCCTCGTCGCGCAGGGCGTCTGCACCGACGAGCAGTGGCGGCACTGGGAGCGCACCGAGGGCGGCACCCGGCCGGTGCTGAGCCGCTACGAGGTCAAGGACCTGCTCGGCGAGGGCGGCGTCGGCCGTGTCTTCGCCGCCGTCGACAAGGTCGAGCGGCGCGAGGTGGCGCTCAAGGTGCTGCGCCCCGACCTCGCCAAGGACCCGGTCCAGGTCGACCGCTTCGTCCGCGAGGCGCGCCTGCTGATGGACCTGCGGCATCCGCACCTCGTGCAGGGCCTGCGCGTCGCCAAGGAGGGCGAGACGATTTTCTTCGCGATGGAGCGGCTGCCGGGCCGCAGCCTGCAGGACGCGCTGACCGACGACGGCCGGCTCGCCGAGGAGGACGCCCTGCAGGCCGTCGTCGACGTCGCCGGCGCGCTCGGCGAACTGCACAAGCGCGGCCTCGTGCACCGCGACGTCAAGCCGGGCAACGTGCTGTGGTCGCCAGAGCGCGGCGCCGTGTTGATCGACCTTGGCTTTGCCATCCCGCGCGACGCCGACGCTGGTGCGTCGGACACCACGGCTGGCACGGTGCACTACATCGCGCCGGAGCAGGCGCGCGGCAGTCTGTCGCTCGACGTGCGCGCCGACATCTACGCGCTCGGCGCGACGCTGTACCACCTCGTCACCGGTTCGCTGCCGTTCGAGGGCGCCGACAACGACGAGGTGCTGGCCAAGCAGCTGCTCGAGTCGCTGTCCGGCGAGCGCCTCCGCGAGCTCTCGCTGTCGCCGCAGCTGCACTACTTCCTCGAGAAGATGATGGCGAAGGACCCAGAGATCCGCTTCCAGGACCCCGCGCAGCTGCAGCGCGAGGTCGCGGCCTTCCTGGCCCAGCGCCAGCGCGAGCGCGCCGCCGCCGCCGAAGCCGATCAACGGCGCGCCGGGTTGCGACTGGGCGGCCATCGCCGTCCGCCGCCGGATCGGCCGCGCCGGGGGTGACGTCGTGGAGCGGCGCGAGGGCTTCCCGTTCGGTTGGGCCTGCCGGCGCTCGGGCAACTGTTGCGCCATCCCCGGTGGCTTCGTGCGCGTGACCGACGACGAGGCGACCGCGATCGCCGCGCGCCTGGGCATGGGCGAGGCGGCGTTCCGCTCGCGCTACCTGCAGCCGGACGGCGAGCGGCTCAAGGAGGGGCTCGGCGGCCGCTGCGTGTTCCTGCAGGATGGCGCGATGGCTGGCTGCTCGATCTACGCGGACCGGCCGGCGAAGTGCCGGGCGTGGCCGTTCTGGGACGAGATCCGCGACGACCCGCGCATGCAGGCGCTGGCGCTGCGCACGTGTCCGGGCATCGCGTGGGACGAGGACGGCGCGCGCGACGGCGGCGATCAGCCTTCGAAGCGCAGCCCGTAGAGGTCGAGCTCGCACGGCGCGTCGGCGAGGTCGAGGCGCAGCCACTGCACCTCGTCGGGCAGGCCCGGGCACGCCGACAAGTCGACGCGGTAGGCGTGCCGCGCGCCGTCGTTGCGCAGCGTGAACTTGACCGAAGCCGGCTCGGTGAACGTCTCGTCGGCGGGGCCCTTCCAGAACACCTGGGCGGTCAGCGTGCCCTGCGCCATGGCCGGCGCGTGCACGCGCAGTTCGATGGTCACCGCGCGGAGCCGCCGCTGCAGGCAAGGCGTCACGATCCACGGATCGTTGCCGGTCGCGCGCCACGAGAAGCCGTCGCCGCGCGGCTGCAACTGGTCGTTGGGCCAGAAGCCCTTCGTCGCCTCGCGGCGCGTCAGGTCGAGCGCGTCGCCGTCGACGCGATCGAACAGGAACAACCGATCGCGCAGGGCGAGCAGCGCCTCGCCGTGCGGCAGGCCGCGCACGCGCTCGGCCAGCGCCGCGCGCGGCGGGCTCGCCGCGTCGACGTCGACGAAGTCCGGCACGCCGTCGTGGAGCGGAACGCGCCGGCTGCCGACCAACGCGCCGGGCTCGCCGCGCAGCGGCGCGCGGGTGCTGGGATCGCACAGGCGCGCGCGAAAGCGCGCCTCGGCGTCGGCCGACGGCGGCGCTGCGCGCGCGCCGGGCGCGACGGTGACGTCGAGCAGCCGTTCGAGCAGTTCGCGGTCGCCGTGCCGCCGCGGCCGCGTCGCGAAGGCCGGCCCGGGGATGCGCGCGGCGACGCCGATGCGCCCCGGCCGCAGGTCGTCGGCCTGCGTGTGGGCCAGGATCCACGCCACCGTCTCGGCCCGCGGCAGCGCCGACGCCTCGGGCTCGCGGTCGCACTGCGGCCGCAGCGTCGCCGTCGGCAGCGCGGCGCGCAGGTCATCGGGGTGGAAGAGGTTGCGCTCCATGTGCGGCCAGCCGGGCCGCTTCCACAGGTAGGCGTCGATGTGCGCGCGGTCGTAGTGCACTTCCTCGGTGGTGAGGATCACGGCGACGCGGGCGACGCGCTGCAACTCGAGCAGCGTCTCGACCGGATTCTCGACGTGCTCGATCACCTCGCTGCACAGCACGACGTCGAAGGCGCCGTCGACGAACGGCAGCCGCCAGCAGTCGACGGCCGCCGAGGGCAGGCCGAACAGCTCGCGCGCGCGCAGGCTCGCCTGCAGCGACAGGTCGGCGCTCGCCGCCTCGCAGCCGAGGATGCGCGCGGCCGCGTGCGCGACGTAGCCCTCGGCGCCGCCGACGTCGAGCAGGCTCGTGAACGCGATGCCGTCGAGCTCCTGCAGGATGCGCAGGATGCGCGCGTAGCGCCGCAGATGGCCGCCCTCGGCGTCGGGATGGCCGAGGCCGTACACCGGCATGTGCGCGAAGTAGACGCCGGCGGGGGTGCGTTTGGCGAAGCGCTGCTCCAGCCAGTCGCGCGTGATCTTGGTGTAGAGGCCCATGCCGTTGGCGGGGAAGACTACGCGACGCGCGCATCCGAGGCGCGCGCGCGTTCCGCGCTCAGCGCGCCACCCGCTGCCATCGGCGCTTCGCGAGGTCGACGGCGTGCACGGCAAGGTCGCTGGCGCGCTCGACGTCGGCGCTCCAACTGCTGCCGCGGTAGTGCACGCGCTGCACGCAGCACAGGCCGAGGCCGGCGACGTCGAGCCAGTCGCCGCGCTGCACCGGCGCGCGGTCGGTCGCGGCGGCGGCGGCCGTCGCGGCGGCGCCGACGACCAACGGCCGGACCGGCGGCAGGCGCGCGTCCTGCCACGCCGCCGCGTCGGCGCAGACGTCGCAGCTGCCGCAGCCGTCCTGCAGGTCGTCGAAGCCGAAGTGCTCGTGGATCGTGCGCTTGCGGCACAGCCCTTCGGTGGCGTAGCGGACCATGCGCAAGAGACCCAGCAGGTCCGACTGGCGCTTGTCGTCGGGCAGCCACGCGGCGAGTTCGTCGTCGCTCGGCGGGCGCACGAACTGCAGGTCGCGGCCGATCTCGCCGGTGACGCAGCCGCCGCTGCGCAACAGCCGCAGCACGGTCTCGACGCGGCCGTCGCGCCGGTGCTTGCCGAGGAACACGGCGCGCAGCGCGTCGAGGTCGACGGCGTGCAGCCGGTCGCCGAGGCCCTGGAGGTGGCGGGCGACGTCGCGCGCGAACGCCGCGCCGGGATTGGCCCACTCGGTGAAGTCGCGCTGGATGGCGACGTCGTCGCTGGCGTACAGCAGCTCGCAGTAGGCGCCCTGGCCGTCGCGGCCGGCGCGGCCGACCTCCTGGTAGTAGGCCTCGAGCGTGCGCGGGATCTGCCAGTGCACGATGGCGCGGATGTCCGCCTTGTCGACGCCCATGCCGAAGGCGTTGGTGGCGAGCATCAGCGCGTCGGAGCGCTCCTGGAAGGCGCGCTGCTGCGCCTTGCGCTCGTGCGCCGACAGGTCGCCGTGGTAGACGAGCGGCCGCAGGCCCCGACGCTGCAGCTCGCCTTCGAGCCGCGCGAGGTCCTTGATCAACGCGCAGTAGACGATCGCCGGGCCGCCGGTGCGGTCGAGCACGGCCTGCAGCCGCGCCAGCTTGCCGGCTTCGCCGTCGGCCTCGCGCACCGACAGGAACAGGTTGTCGCGCGCGATGCCGGTGTGGTAGCGAACCGCGTCGCCCAGGCGCAGCACGGCGCGGATGTCGTCCTGCACCTGCGGCGTCGCCGTCGCGGTCAGGCACAGGACCGGCGGGTCGCCGAGTTCGCGCCGCACCTGCCCAAGCTTGAGGTACTCTGGGCGGAAGTCGTGGCCCCAATGGCTGACGCAGTGCGCCTCGTCGATCGCCATCGCCGCGACCCCGATCGCGCGCAGGCCGTCGAGGAAGCCGGGCACGGCGAAGCGCTCGGGCGTGATGTAGAGCAGCTTGACCTCGCCGCGGGCGGCGCGCTCGAGCCGGCGCTCGCGCTCGCCGCGCTCGATCTGGCTGTGGATGCAGGTCGCCGGCAGGCCCTTCGCTTGCAGCGCCGCGACCTGGTCGTCCATCAGCGCGATCAGCGGCGAGACCACGATCGTCAGGCCGTCGCGGACCAGCGCCGGCAGCTGGTAGCACAGCGACTTGCCCTCGCCGGTCGCCATCAGCACCAACGCCGAGCCGCCCCCGAGGTGGTGGGCAACGATGGCGCGCTGCGGGCCGCGGAAGGCGGCGTGGCCGAAGTGGCGGCGCAGTTGCTGCTCGAGGTCGCTCACGGCCGTCAGCCTACGCGGCCGTGGCCGCTGCCGCGCGGCCGCCGTAGAGTCAGCGCGCCATGAGCGAAGTCTCCCGTCGCGGATTCCTGTCGTCGGCGGTCGCCGGCGGTCTCGTCGCGCCGATCGCGGCGCCGGCGCTGCTGCGCTTGCGCTCCCCGGTCGCCATCTCCAGCTTCAACGGCCTCAAGGCGGTCGAGATCGCCTGGCAGCGCATGACCGAGGGCTGGCGGCCGGTCGACGCGGCCGTCGCCGGCGTGTCGGTGGTGGAGGACGACCCCGAGGACGATGGCGTCGGCATCGGCGGCCTGCCCAACGAGGACGGCGTCGTCGAACTCGACGCCAGCGTCATGGACGGGCCGTCCGGCCTGGCTGGCGCCGTAGCGTCGCTGCAGAACATCCAGAACCCAGCACAGGTGGCGCTCAAGGTCATGCGCCACACCGACCACGTGCTGTTGGTCGGCGAGGGCGCGCTGCGCTTCGCCCGCGCGCACGGCTTCCCCGAGGTCAATCTGCTGACCGAGGCGGCGCGCAAGAAGTGGCTCGAGTGGCGGGAGAAGCGCTCGGCGATCGACGACTGGATCTCGCCGGACGAGAACGGCGAGCACGGCAAGGCGTGGTTCGACAAGTACAAGCACAAGACCGGCACGATCCACCTCGGCGCGGTGGCGGCGAACGGCGACGTCGGCTCGTGCACGACGACATCGGGCCTCGCGTTCAAGCTCGCCGGCCGCGTCGGCGACTCGCCGGTGATCGGCTGCGGCAACTACTGCGACAACGACGTCGGCACTGGCGGCGGCACCGGCCGCGGCGAGGCCAGCATCCTGATCAACAGCGCCAGCTTCCTCGTGCAGCAGATGGGGCTCGGCAAGCCGCCGACCGACGCCTGCCTCGCGGCGGTGCAGCGCGTCGATCGCCTGACCAAGATCAAGCGCCTGCGCGACGACAAAGGCCGGCTGAACTTCCAGATCCAGTTCTACGCCACCAACAAGAAGGGCGAGTTCGGGTCGGCCTCGACCTACGCCGACCAGTTCGCGGTCTGCGACGACAAGGGTCCGCGCCGCGTCGACATGGCGTCGCTGTACGGCGAGCCGCCGCCGAAGTGACGGCGGCCGCGGCCGCCGAAGCCGCCGCCGCACTCAGCCGAGGTCGGCGAGGCTCTGTTCGACGCCGGCCAGCTGCGCCTGCAGCGCGGCGAGGTTGGCGCGCTCCTTGGCGATGACTTCGGGCGGCGCCTTGGCGACGAAGCCCTCGTTGCCGAGCTTGCGTTCGATGCCGCCGATCTGGCCGCGCAGCTTCTCGGCCTCCTTCAGCAGCTTCGCCTTCTCCTTCTCGAGGTCGACGACGCCGAGCAGGTGGCACTTGCCGGCGCCGAGCACGACGGTGGCGCTGTCCTTGGTGCGCTGCGCGTCGGCGGCGATCGTCACCTCGGCGAGGCCGGCCATGTGCGCCAGCAGCGGCGTCGTCGCGCGCAGCGTCGCGGCCAGCTCGCCGTCGGCGGCGAAGCGGGCGACGAGGCGGTCCCTGGGCGCCACCTGGTAGCGGGCGCGCGTCTCGCGGATCGCGACGCACCACTGCTGCATCAGCGCGACCTCGCGCTCGGCCGCGGCGCTGCGCCACGCGGTCGGCGCCGACGCCCAGGCCGCGCGCACCAGCAGCTCGCCGTCGGCGAACGGCGCGGTGACGCCGCGCACCGGCGCCAGCTCGCGCAGCTTGGTCCACAGCGTCTCGGTGAGGAACGGCACGAACGGATGCAGCAGGCGCAGCGTCTGGTCGAGCACGGCGGCGAGCGCCTGCTCGGCGACCGCGCGCAGGGTCGGGTCGGCGCCGTCCTTGCAGCGCGGCTTGACCATCTCCAGGTACCAGTCGCACAGCTCGTTCCAGAAGAAGTCGCGCGCCGCGCCGATCGCCGCCGACGGGTTGTAGGCGCCGAGGTGGCCGTCGACCGCGGCGACCGCGGCCGACAGGCGCGAGAGGATCCAGCGATCCTCGAGCGGCAACTGCGCTGGATCGAGCGGCCGGAACGGCGCGCCGGTCAGGTTGAGGAACGCGAAGCGCGCGGCGTTGAACAGCTTGTTGCCGAAGTTCGCGCCGACGGCGAAGCGGTCGCTGGTCGCCTTCGCCGGCGTGATGCCTTCCTTGCCGTACTGGCCGATCAGGTCCATCGGCTGCTTCGTCTCGGGGTCGAGGAAGGTGCCGAGGTAGGGGCCGGGCTTGGCGGTGGCGAGGTCGACCAGGCGCTCGGGCTCGCCGGCCTTGGTGAACGGCGAGATCGCCTGCACCGGCAGGCGGATGTCCTGCGTGCCGGTCTGCAGCTCGCAGACGACGTAGCGCAGCGCGTCGGCGCCGTAGCGCGAGATGATGTCGAGCGGGTCGATGCCGTTGCCCTTGCTCTTCGACATGCGCTCGCCCTTGCCGTCGAGGATCGTGGCGTGCAGGAACACGTCGGTGAACGGCACGTCGCCGAGGTTGTAGAGCCCGGTGACGACCATGCGCGCGACCCACAGCGTGATGATGTCGCGGCCGGTGACGAGGCAGCTGCCGGGGTAGTACGCCTGCAGCGACGACGGCCTTTCGCCTGCCGCGCCGAGCGGCGTCTGGCCGGCGTCGACCTGCGCCGTCGCCGGGTCGGGCCAGCCGAGCGTGCTGTGCGGCCACAGCGCCGAGCTGAACCACGTGTCGAGCACGTCGGGATCGAGCTGGAAGCCCGCGCCCTGCAGGACCGCAGCGAGCTGCTGGTCCTGCGCCGCGTCGCGGAAGCAGACCTGCACTTCGACCGACGCCGGCGCGCCGGGGGCGGCGAGCGCCGTGGCGGCGGCCTGCGGCGCGAGCTTGCCGCCGTCCGGCAGCACGATCCACGCCGCCGCGTCGTCGCGCTGCAGTTGCGCGCCGAGCATCGGCAGCAGCGAGCGCAGCGCCGCGGTCGGCATCTCGCCGCGCCAGACCGGGATGCGGTGGCCCCACCAGAGCTGGCGGCTGATGCACCAGTCGCGCTTCTCGCCGAGCCATTGGGCGTACATCTTGCGGTAGCGCTCGGGGTCGGGGTGGAAGCCGACCGCGGCGCGCGGCGTGCCGTCCGGCAGCTTTGGCAGCGCGCCGGCCGAGGCGTCGAGCGCGACCTGGGCGAGGCCCTTGGCGCGGAACTCCTTCTGGGTGCCGCGGCCCATGACGACGCCGCCGTCGACGTCGGCCATGCGCACGAACCACTGCCTGCTCAGGTACGGCTCGACGATGGTCTTGCTGCGGTCGCTGTGGTCGACCTCCAGCGCGCGGTCCTCGACCTTCTCGACGAGACCGAGCGCCTGCAGGTCGGCCATCACCTGCGTGCGCGCGGCGAAGCGATCGAGGCCCTGGTACCTGCCGCCGTGGCGGTTCACCGTGCCGTCCTCGTTCAGCACGTTGATCGCGCCGATGCGCGGATGGCGCTGCCAGACGGCGTAGTCGTTGGGGTCGTGCGCCGGCGTGATCTTGACGCAACCGGTGCCGAGCGCCGGGTCGGCCCACTCGTCGAGCAGCAGCGGGATCTCGCGGTCGACGAGCGGCAGGCGCAGCGTGCGGCCGGCGCGCGCCATCGCCGCGATCGCGGCGAGCGTCGGCACGACCTCGCGCTGGCGCTGCAGCAGGCGCTCGAGCTCGCGCTCGGCGTCGGCCTGTTCCTTGGGGCCGGCTTCGGCGGCCTTGCGCCGCTGCTCGGCGATCGCCGCCGCGAGCGCGCTCGCCGGGTCCGGGTGCACGGCGACGGCGGTGTCGCCGAGCATCGTCTCGGGCCGCGTCGTCGCCACCAGCACGTGCGTCGGTTCGCCGGCCTGCGGGCCCTGCACCGGGTAGCGCAGGTAGTGGAACTTGCCCTGCACGGTCGCCTTGTAGAGCTCGTCGTCGGCGACGGCGGTCTGCAGGGCGCAGTCCCAGTTGACGAGGCGATTGCCGCGGAAGATCAGGCCGTCGCGGAACATCGCGAAGAACGTGCGCCGCACCGCGCGGGCGCAGACCTCGTCCATGGTGAAGCGCGCGCGGTCCCAGTCGCACGAGCAGCCCATCGCCTGCTGCTGGCCGACGATGCGCTTCTTGCTGGTCGCCGCCCAGTCGTGGATGCGCTGCACCAGCGCCTCGCGGCCGACGTCGTGGCGGGTCTTGCCCTCGATCTCCTTGAGCCGCTTCTCGACGACCGCCTGCGTGGCGATGCCGGCGTGGTCGGTGCCGGCCTGCCACAGCGCGTCGAAGCCGCGCATGCGGTGCCAGCGCGTCAGCAGGTCCTGCATGACGTTGTCCATCGCGTGGCCCATGTGCAGCGCGCCGGTGACGTTCGGCAGCGGCATCATCACGACGTACGGCGTCTTGCCGGCGTCGGGGGTCGCGGCGAACGCCTTCGACGCGAGCCAGCGGGCGGTCACGGCTGGCTCCAGCGTCTGCGGTTCGTACTTCGGCGGCAGTTCGGTGCTCATCGACGGGCGGGGAGTGTAGGGACGCGACCGGCGGCAGGCACGCACCGGTTGCCGCGAGGCCCTTACGTCGGGTCGCGGCGCGGCTGACCTTGCCCACGCATGCCGTCGAGCGAACCGTCTGAGCCCGCGCCGTCCTGGCTCGCCCGCGTGCCAACCTCGCCGGCATCGCCGCCGCCGATCCGTTGTTCGTCGTCGCGATGGCCGGGCCCGCGCTCGGCGCTGCGGCCTTGGCGGCAACGACCGGCGCATGGCTGCCGCGGCTAGGGCCCGACGCCGGCGCGCAGCTGCCTCGACGACGCGGACTGCGCCGTTGTGCGGCGGCGGCCACGCGGCTATTCCCGGACCCAGATGTCCGCCAGTCCCACGGTCACGATCTACAGCGACGGCGCTTGCCTCGGCAATCCGGGGCCAGGCGGCTATGGCTCCGTGCTGCTGTTCGGCCAGCATCGCAAGGAGCTCTCGGCCGGCTTCCGGCGCACGACCAACAACCGCATGGAGCTGCTCGGCGCGATCGTCGGCCTCGAGGCGTTGACCAAGCCGTGCCACGTCGAGTTGTGGTCCGACTCGCAGTATCTGATCCACGCCATGGACAAGGGCTGGGTGGCGGGTTGGCAGAAGCGCGGCTGGCGCACGTCCAACAAGGAGCCGGTGAAGAACAAGGACCTGTGGCTGCGCCTGATCGCCGCGATCGCAGGCCACACGGTGCGCTGGCAGTGGGTGCGTGGCCACACCGGCAACCCCGAGAACGAGCGCTGCGACCAGCTTGCGGTGGCGGCGGCGCACGGCGGCGAACTGCAGGACGACGGCGGCTACGACGGTTGACCGCGCGGGCGCTCGCGGTCCGGCCGCAGACCACGCTGTGCGCCGCGCGAGCCGCGACTCACTTCGGCCGCAGCGCGACGGCGAACAAGCTGCCCGACGTCGGCGTTCCCGCGCCGCGCAGCCAGCCGAACCACTCGTCGGTGAACGGCGCTCGCACCGCGAGGCCGGCGAGCGTGCCGTCGTCGACGAGCAGCAGGCGGTCGTTCGCCGTTGGGCCGCGGAACCGCACTTCGCGGCCGGGGGCGCCGAGCTGGTTGTCGACCACACGCACCGCGAGGTCGACGATCGGCTCCGGCGGATACGTTGGCGCCGCCGTCGCCGGCTGGCCGAGCCATCGCGCCTCGCGCCACGCGAACGGCCCGCAGCCGGCCGCGCGCAGCGGCGCGATCGCCGCGTGCAGGTCGGCGAGCATCGTCTCCTCCAATTCGAAGTCGGCGCCGAGCACGCCGGCGACGGCGCCGGCGGCGGTGCGCTCGGCGACGACGCGCTGCTTCCACGCGTAGCGCGTCGTCCAGACGTTGCTCGGCGCCAGCGTGGCCCAGAAGCCGAGCGCCAGCAGCAGCGCGCCGCGGCCGCTGCGCGCCGTCGCGACCGCATGCACCGCGAGTCCGGTCCACAGCAGCATCGACCATGGCAGGTACCGCTGCGTGGTCAGCTGGATCGGGTGCTCGATGAAGTAGTCGGCGCGCACAGCGACGACGAGGCCGCCGACGGCGAGGCCGGCCCAGGCGAGGCCGAGGCCGAAGCGCGCGACCGAGCCGGGATCGGCGGCGCGCGCGCGGGCTGTCACGCGCAGCAGCGTCAGCAGGCCAAGCGCGCCGAACAGCAGCGCTGGCCAGGGAGCCAGCAGCTTCGGGCCGAACGCGGCGTGCAGTGGCGTCGCGATCGCGTTCGCGAGCGTCGCCAAGCCGGGACCGGGCAGGCGTGCCGCGTGCGCTGGATCGAGCAGCGGGCTGAACACCCACGGGCTCGGCGCGCCGAGCCAGCGCAGCAGTTGTTCCAGCATGGTCGGCAGACCAGCCTCGCCCGACGCGACCTGGTGGTTGCTGCCGATCAGCAGGCTGAGCGCGGCGACCACGGCGCCGAGCGCAAGCGGCGCGAAGCAGCGCCGATCGGCGCGCCGCAGCCACAGCGCCACGGCGAACACCGGCACGCAGGCGAGCCCGGTGCTGAAGCAGAGCGTCGCCAGCAGCGTGTACGCAGCGAGCCGCCAGGCGGTGCCCGGCGTCGGCGGGGCGGCAGCGTCGATGGTGCGCAGGCCGATGCACAGCGCCAACAGCACGGGCGCGAAGTGGACGAGTTCGCTGCCGTGCGCGAGTTCGCGGAAGTTGCCGCCCCAGCAAGCGCCGGCGGCGAGCGCCAGCGCGGCGGCCGCGCGCGTCGCCGTCGCTAGGCCGGCGGTGGCGCGCCACGCGACCAGCGCCGCGAGGCCGAGCGCGGCGAGGCCGAAGCCGCTCTGCAGCCACGGCGCGCCGTCGCACCATGATAGATCGAGCAGGCGCACGACGTTGGGCAGGACCTCGCGGTGGCCGTTGTCCGACGCGAACGCCGCCGTCCAGAACGGCGTCTGCACCTGCAGCGTCGCGAAGCGCCACGGATCGGCGTAGAAGACGCGCGGCGCCAGCACGACGGCGGCGAAGACGGCGAGCAGCGCGCTTGCGATGGTCGCGAGTCGGGCTGCGAGCAACAACGCGCGCGGCGTGGCCGCGTCGGCTCGTGCGTCGTTGCCGTTCCGTGGCATCGCGGCAGATTCTATCGGCCGATTGCGCTCCGTCGCTAGCGCACGCGCACCAGCAGCTGCGTCGGCACCGCCAGCGCCTGCAGGTGCGGCGCGAGGTCGTCGAGGAAGCGGTGGCCGTCGACGTAGTAGCCGGCGGTCGGTCGCAGCCCCGGCACGCGCGCCTGGAACCATGCGTTCATGCAGCCGACCATGCGCTCGCGCACGTACTTGGCGAGGCAGCTGGCGAGCGCCGTCGGGAAGGCGCGGTCCTCGCCGCGTTCAGCGAACGTGACTGCGGTGACGCCGCCGCCGCTGCCGTCTCGGCGCACCCGGTAGCTGGACACCGCCGGTTCCTCGCGCACGACCTCGATGCGCGCGCCGGGGCGCAGCCGCCGCAGGTCAGTGCCGTAGTGCATGCGGCCACCGCACCGGTCGGCGACGACGTGGCCGTCGATGCCGGCGGGCACCGCGTCGAGCAGGCGCGCCAGCACTTCGCCGTAGGCGTGGAAGTGGGCCTTGCTCTTGTTGTCGGTCGCGGCGATCAGCGCGTTCCATTCCTCGACGTCTACCGGGCGCGCGGTGAGGTCGAGCATGGCGATGCCGTGCTCGCGCAGGCCGCGTGCAAGTCGTTCGCCGTGCAGCCGCACGAAGCCGTCGTCGGCGACGTGCACCAGCGGCTGCGACAGGTCCTCGTACCACGGGCATCGCGCCAGCGCCGTGCGATCGACCCCGAGCTGGTCGAACCAATCGCCGAGCGTTGCCGGCAGATCGCCGTGGCGGCAGGCCCAGAACGCCAGCGCCGTTTCCTCGAGCGCGCGCAGACCGTGCGGACCCTGGTGCACCTTCTTGCTGTCGGCGACCCGGATCTTGCCCTTCTCCTTGCGCTTGCGCGCGACCAGCGGCTGCAGGGCGGCCCAAGGGTCGGCGCCCTCGGGGCCCGACAGCGCAGCGCCACCGACGACGAGCGGCCCGAGGATGGGGCCTAGCCCTGCTTCGTCGACGCCGGCGAGGATCTTCACGCACGGCACAGGACACCGGCGCGGCGGCGGCGGGTCAAGCGTCGATGGCGGCGGAACTTCCGCGCCGGGTCACTGCGCGCGTGCCTTGGCGTCGATACGACCCGAACCATGGAAGCGTTGCTCGTCGAGCGGGACCCGTTGCTCCGCGACCAGATCAAGGTCGCGCTGCAGCAGTTTCCCGAGTTCACGGTGACCGTCGGCGTCGGCTACGCCGGCATCAACGAACTGCGCAGCCGGCCGTTCGACTGTGTGATCCTCGGCGTCGATCCAAAGCAGCGGGACACCGTCAAGCTGTTGCGCCACCTGCGCTCGTTCGACACGACGACGCAGCTGTTCGTCGTCACTGCGCCGGGCAACGTCAAGGACATGGCCGTCGACAAGGCGAAGTACGCGATCCACTCATTCGTGCAGGCGCCATTGGTCCCGCGCGAACTGTTCGGCATGCTCGGCCGCTTCGTCGAGCGCCGCGCCGGACGCAGCAACTCGCAACTGCTGCGCGCGCCGCGGGGCGCTGGCCTCCCGACCGCGCAGGACGCGCCGACCGCCGCCGGATGATCGGCGCGGGCGCGCGGCGCCGCCGCGCTTGCCCTCCGCGGCGGCGTCGGGTTCGCTAGCCGGCGATGTCCGATCCGGCCCAGCCACCACCGCAACCACCGCGGCCGCGCGTCGATCTCTGGCTCGAGTCGCGCTACCGCAAGCTCCGCCGCGGTCTGCCGCAGACGGTGTTCTTCTGTCCGCGCTGCAAGGGCGACCGCCGACGGCGCGACGGGTGCCCGGAGTGCCAGGGCTTCGGCAAGCTGACCAAGGAATCGGTGCAGGAGCTGATCGGGCGCCGCCTCGTGCCGGCGATGCAGGCCAAGCATGGCGTGTTCCACGGCGCTGGCCGCGAGGACATCGATGTGCTCATGCTAGGCCGCGGCCGGCCGTTCGTGTTCGAGGTGCAGGGCGCGCGCAACCCGGACATCGACCTCGAGGCGCTGCGCAAGGAGATCGAGCAGCGGGCCGCGGGAGCGATCGAACTGACGCCGTTCGTGCGCGTGCCGCGCCAGCGCGTTGCCTATTGGAAGGAGACGCACTTCGACAAGGTTTACCGCGCCGAGGTCGTCGTCAGCGCGGCGCCGGACGAGGCGGCGCTCGCAGCGGCGCGCGCGTTCGGCGGCATGGCCGTGCAGCGCACGCCGCAGCGTGTCGCGCACCGCCGCGCCGACCTCGATCGCGAGCGCGCACTGCGCGTGCTTGGACTGTCGCCGCTGCCCGATGGCGCGTTCGAGCTGCGCATCCTGTGCCAGCACGGCACCTACGTGAAGGAGTGGATCTCAGGCGACGAAGGGCGCACGACGCCGTCGCTGAGCTCGCTGCTCGGCGTGCCGTGCGCCTGCCGGCAGCTCGACGTCGAGGAGATCCTGACCGACGACATCGACGGCCCGCGGCTGCCTAAGCCGGCGCCGAAGGATGTCTGAACGTGGACGCGCCGGGGCCGCTGCCGCGGACGCCGTTGGCGCACCTCCGCAACAGCCGCAGCGACCTAGTGCGCGCGCTCGTCGAAAGGCAGCCGAACTGGGCGCATGTTCTGCCGGCGCACGCGCAGCAGGACGGCCCGCGCGGCGTCACGCTGCACCGGCTCGTGCCCGATTCGTTCGCGCTGCAGGTGCGCTGGCGGTGGTCCGGCGCGGCTTGGGAAGAAGGCGAAATCGACGTGCTGCCCGGCAGCGTCGTGGCCCTGCGGCTCGTGCTCGCCGATGTGCGCCCGGAGTCCGTGACCAAGGCGCTCGGGCTCGTGCCGACGCGTGCGTTCGCCAAGGGCGACATCGGGCCGATCGTCGGCGTCAAGCGACCGGAGGGATTGTGGATCCGCGAGTCGATGCCCGCCACGTTCTGCTTCGCCGAGGAGAAGGTGGCGGAGATCCTCGCGCTGCTGCGCGGCGCGGCGGGGTGGCGCGACGTCGTTGGCCGTGCCGGCGTGCGCTGGGCAGGAGTCGCCGTGAAGCTGAGGGGGCCGATCGAGCGGCCGACGTCGCTGGCGCTAGACGCGCGCACGCTGGAGGACCTGGTGGGGCTGTCGCTGGCGTTGGATGTGGAGGTCGCGACGGAGTGAGGGCGTGGGCGTGAGCGGTTGACAGGTGAACGGGGGGCTGAGTCGCGCCGCCGTGTTTGCCCTGTCGTCGCGAATGCGCGAAACCTGCTTCTCCCAGGTGTTATTCGCGGCGGCGTCGCGGCTGGCTGCCTTCGTACGCCCGCCGCATTTCAGGCGAAGTCAGCGCGCCTCACGCCGTCAGCTCCATCCGCTTCGCCCGCTCCCGCAGTCTGCCCCGGAACTCCCGCATGGCGGCGAAGTACCGCCAGACGTCCCGCAGCAGCCGCACGGTCGATTCCTTCTGGTCCCGCCGCACGAAGAAGCACGGCACCTCGACGACGCGCAAACCGTGCAGGTGGGCGAGCACCATGATCTCGCTGTCCCAGAACCAATGATGGTCCTTGGCTTCGGCGACGACCGGCAGGATGCGCTCGCGGACGAAGAACTTGAAGCCGGTCTCGGGGTCCTCGAACGGCGCGTCGAAGCAGCGGTGGAACAGCCAGCGGTAGCTGCGGCTGAGCGCCTTGCGCAGCCAGCCGTTGGCCGACACTCCCGGCGAGTAGTGACGCAACGCGGTCGCGCCGTCCGCTCCTTCGTCGATGGCGGTCAGCACCATCGGCAGGTGGCGACAGTGGACTTCGAGATCGATGTCGAGGAACCCGACGACACGGCCGCGCGCCAGCCGGAAGCCTTCGGCGACCGTCGCGCCGCGGCCCTGGTTGGTCTCGTGGTACACCGCCCGTCGCGCCGGGCGTTGGGCCACCAGTTCGGCGACGACGCGCGCGGTGCCGTCCGTGCTCTTGTCCTCGATGAAGATGAGCTCGTAGCTCCTACCCATGGCATCGAGCGTCGCGGTGAGTTCGCCGACCGAGGCGGCGAGGTGGCTTTCCTCCATGTAGCAGGCGATCACGACCGAGAGCTCGGGCGCGTCGTGGTTGGCGGCGTCACATTTCATGCTGTCGAGCGGATCCGTCCCGGGCATCGTCTGCGTCAGGGACGCGACTCCAGTAGCGTCGCAGACCGCCGTGGCAACGCGCCATTCCGCTCAACGACCCTGGGCCACGCGTAGCCAGCCGACGAACCCATGGTCGAACCGTAGCACGAACATGCGGCGCGCGCAGTGTGTCGGCGCGAACGCGCCGGCGGCATCGATGGAACCCGCTTCGAGCAAGCACGGGAACGCCGGGTCGAGATCCATCGTCGTCGGCACGCTCAGCGCCTCGCCGACGTATTCAGCGCCGCCGGCGCCGTAGCGCGCCGGCTCCGAGCGGCCGTCGCCGGCGAACCATGCCCGGAAGTCGAGCGCGCCGTCCTGCGCGTCGGCGGGCGCGTGGTCGCGGCACACGGTCGCGAGGTAGCCGTTGGCGGTGAACACCGTCAGCCGGTGCGCCATCGCGCGCACGCCCGGCGTCGTCAGCACGGGCCGCGGTCCGTTTTTCGGCAGCATGGCGTCGAGCGCGGGGCGGGTGAGATCGACGACGCCGCCGTCGATGCCGGCGACTGGCAGGTCCGGCAGGTCGATGCGCGGCAGCGCCTGCACTAGCGAGCCGGCGCCGTGGAACACCCACGTCGACCCGCGCGGCAGCGCCGCCGGCGCGCCGTCGACGAGTTCCAGCCGGAACGCCGAGTCCGACACGGCGAGCGGGCGGAAGGCGTAGAGCTGCCGTTCGTGCGCGGTGAACGGCGGCTGCAGCATGCGGTCGACGCCGAAGTGCAGCTGCACCGCGCCGCCGCGCTTGCGCGCGTGCGGCAGGCCGGCGACGAACATCGGATCCGGCGCCCCGTCCGCCGCCTCGCGCAGCAGCGCGCGGTGGATCGTCGCCGACTCGCGGTCGGCGGCGATCTGCTCGCCGCGCATCGCCACGAACGGCCACGCGAAGGCGATCAGGACGGCGACGACCGGCCAGCGGCCGGCGGCGGCGACGACGCCGACGAGCGCGACGCTCGGCAGGTACTGCAGCCGCAGCGTCTGCGGGTTGTCGGCGGCGGGCAGGAACGACGCGACCGGCGCGATCGCGACGAGGTAGGTGGCGAAGGCGACGAGCGCGAGGCGCGGGCGGCGCGCCGCCGTCAGCACGATGGCGGCAGCCACCGGCAGCGCCGCGGCGGTCGTCCACGCTTCCGCCGGCAGCGGCAAGCCGTCGGGCACGCCGATCCAGCGCAACGGCGCGCCCAACTGGCCGAGCACGCTGACTAGCCCGCGCGCCATCGCCGGCACGTCGAAGGGCGCCGCGTCGTAGCCGCCAAAGCGCCCGAGCGCCCACCAGCGAAACGGCAGGCACAGCGCCAGCGCCAGCCAGGCGCCGAGCGCGAGGCCGGCGCCGTCGCGCAGGCGCGTCGCCAAGCTGGACGCCGGCGAGCGCGCCGCCGCGGCCAGCGTGGCGAGCGCCGGCAGGACAAGCGCCGATTCCTTGCTCATCAGCGCGCCGACCGTCAGCGCGAACAGCGCCGGCGTTGGCGCTTCGCGGCGGTCGGCGCCGCGCAGCGCGACGACGACGGCGGCGAGGCACCAGACGGTGGTGTGGCTGTCGACGCGACCGACGGCCCAGCAGATCGAACCCTGGTGCGTCGGCATCAGCGCCCACAGCAGGCCGGCGAGGAACGCGTTCTCCGCGACGAGGAAACGCCGCCACACGCACGCGACCAGCAGCGCCGAGAGCGCGTGCGCCAGCACATTGCTGGCGTGCGACAGCGGCGGGAAGGGCCCGCCGAGCGCCTGGTCGAGCCAGAAGCTCGATGTGATCAGCGGCCGCCAGAACGCCCACAGATCGGGCGCGCCGTACTGCGGACCGGTGAAGTCGGCGAACGCGCGGCCGGCGTCCTGCGCGTAGTGAACGGCGACAAAGTCGTCGCTCTGCCACCACGGCGACACCGGCCACCACGCCACCAGCGCAATCGCCGGCAGGAACCAGAACCAGCGCGGCATCCGATCGTTGTCACAATCGTCCCGCCCGCGGCGCGCGCCGCTCACAGCATCACGCCCATGACGTGCGTCTCAAGCGTCATTTGGCCGTTGCAGAACACCTGCGCGTGCATCCTGGCGAGGCGGCGACCCGACAACTGCAGGTCGCCGGCGACGAAGTGTACGCGCGAACCCGGCAGGATCTGGCCGCGGATGCGCACGTCGTCGAGGCCGGCGAGGCCGATCATGCGGTCGCGCGCCCAGTCGCTCCTCTGCTTGACCAGGAACGTGGCGATCTGCGCCGCGCCTTCGATCATCAGCACGCCGGGCATGATGGGGCGGCCCGGCACGTGACCGCGGCCCCACCAGGGGTTGTCGTCCCAGTTCTTCCAGCCGACGGCGATGCCGCGCTCGGCGTCGTAGTGGCAGATGCCGTCGAGCAACTGGAATTCGTGCCGGTGGGGCAGGCACGCGCGCAGTTCGTCGTCTGGCACGACGGCGCGGCTGAGGTCAAGGGTCGCGAGGTCGACGATCGGTTGGCCCATTGCTCGCGCGGACGATAGCGGCGCGCCGCGGTGGCCGGAAGCGATTCGCCGTGCGTCTTCGTCCGGTCGTGGCGGCGTGCTCCCGGCTGTCAGCGACGGATCGGCACGAGGCGCGCTTCGAGCGCGATGGGATCCTGGAATGGCGTCACCGTGATCTGTCGGTCCCAAAGGTGGAAGCCCTCGAGCGTCACCGTCAGGTGCCATGTGCCGCCTTGCAGCAGCGGCAGTCGCGCCACGCCGCCGGCGTCGGAGGCCGCTTCGCGGACCGTCAGCTTCAGCCGGTCGGTCGCTGTCGCCGTGACCTTCACCGCCTCGATCGGCCGGCCGCTGCGGTCGACGACAGTGACGTCCACCGGCACGCCGCGTTCGATGATCAGCTTGTGCGCCTGGCCCGGGACGGCGGCGCGGTTGCCTGGTTGCACGACCACGCGCTCGGGGTCGCACACGAGCGCGCCGCCCTGCGTAGCGCGCAACTCGTACTCGCCGGCGAGCATGTCGGGCAGCACGAGCGAGCCAAAGTTGTCGGTGCGGCCGGCGCGCGGCGGGCGACCGGCGGGCTCGCCGAGCGGCTGCAGCGCGATGTCGAGGCCGGTGTAGGGAATCATCTCCTGGTCGCGCGCCAACAGCGAGAGCGCGACGCCCGGGGTGATCGCGAGCACGAGGTCTTCGTGCAGCGGTTGCTGCGCGTTGATGGTGACGATCGTGCGGCTGCCGTTGAGGCCCGGCGAACGCACCAGCACGACGTAGGGATGTTCCGAGAACGGCACATCGCGCAGTTCAAAGGTCGGTGTGCCGCGGCCGCGCTCGACCGTCGCGATCAGTCGCGTCGGCAGCTTGACCGCGCCGTCGGCGCCGATGGCGCTGCGCGCTTCGACGACTTCGACGGTGATGGACTGGATGCGGTCGAGGATCGAGACCGCCAACTGGATGTCGCCGCGGACGATGCCGCTCGTCCATCCGGTCGTGTCGACGCGAGTCGGCGCTGGGCGCGTCGTTGACGCCACCGGCGCCAGCGAACCGGTGGCCGGCGCGTTGGCCGCGCCGTCGTCCGCGGGCGCGTCTGTCGTCGCCGCCGGGGCCGGGTCGTCATCAAGCGGCGGCGGCGCGGCGCCGGCGTCCGGCGCGCACAACGCCACCACGGCCGCGCACAGCGCGATCATGGCGAGCAGCAAGGCGTCGGTGCGGCGGAGCGGCACGGCGGTCCGCTGAGGATAGTCCTGCGGTTCCCCAGGGCAACGCGCGCGTGCCGCGGTTCAGCCGGCGCGCAGCGGCTTGCGCACGCCGGCCGCGCGCCAGCGGGCACAGCGCAAGGCGGCGAGGCCGGCGAGGCAGAGCAGCAGGGCATCCGGTAGCGCGTTCACGGCGGCGAATGCTGCTGACCGCCGCGAGCGCGCGGCAAACGCCGCGTGAAGGTTCATCGCGCCGCGAGCGCGCGCGCGATCGCCGCGACGACGTGATCCGGCGGGCCGTCGCCGTCCACGGCGAGGCCATCGGCGCCGAGGTCTTCCCACGCCGCGAGTTGGCTCGGCAGCAGCGACGCCGGGAAGAAGTGGCCGACGCGGGCCGCCAGGCGCGCGGCCAGCGTGGCGGGCGGCACGCGCAAGTGCACGAACCGCAGCGGTGGCAGGCCGTCTTGCAGGCGCGTGCGATGGCGCGCGCGCAGCGCCGAACACGCGAGCACGACGCCGCCGCCGGCGTCAATGCGGCGCGCCAGTTCGCCGTGGACCGTCGTGAGCCAGCCGGCGCGGGCGCCGTCGTCGAGCGGTTCGCCGCGCGCCATGCGCGCGAGGTTGGCCGGCGGATGGAAGTCGTCGGCGTCGACGAAGGCGACGCCGAGCCGGTCGGCGAGGGCGCGGCCGACGGTGGTCTTGCCGCAGCCGGCGACGCCGCACAGGACGACGCGCGGCGGCGCCGTCACGCGCCGCGCACCGCGTCCTGGAGGCGCACGAGGTCGCGCAGCAGCGCCGGCAGGTCCGCGAGACGCAGCATGTTGGGGCCGTCGCTCGGCGCGTGGTCTGGATCTTCGTGCACCTCGAGGAACAGGCCGTCGACGCCGCACGCGACCGCGGCGCGGGCGAGGAACGGCACCTTGGTGCGGTCGCCGCCGGTCGACGCGCCCGCGCCGCCAGGGCGCTGCACCGAGTGGGTGGCGTCGAAGACGAGCGGTTGGCCGAAGCCGCGCATCGTCGGGAAGCCGGCGAAGTCGACGACCAGCGTGCGGTACCCGAACGATGTGCCACGTTCGGTGATCATCACGTTGGGGTTGCCCGACTGCAGCGGCTTGGCGAGCACGTTGCCGACGTCTTCGGGGGCGAGGAACTGGCCCTTCTTGACGTTGACCGCCTTGCCGGTGGCCGCGGCGGCGAGCAGCAGATCGGTCTGGCGGCAGAGGAACGCCGGGATCTGCAGGCAGTCGACGACCGCGCCGGCGGCGGCGCACTGTTCGCGTTCGTGCACGTCAGTCAGCACCGGCACGCCGAGCTCGCGGCGGACCTCGGCGAGAATCGCCAGGCCTTCCGGCATGCCGGGGCCGCGGAAGGCGCCGCCCGAGGTGCGGTTGGCCTTGTCGAAGCTGCACTTGAACACCAGCGGCACGTTGGCCGCGGCGCAGGCCGCGTGGATGGCGCGGGCGTGGCGCAGGCAATGCTCCCGGCTCTCGATGACGCAGGGGCCGGCGATCAGGGCGAAAGGCCGGCCGCCGCCGAAGACGACGTGGCCGACACGGACTTCGCGGACGGGCGCGAGGGAAGGCATCGAGCGCGGATGCTAGGAGTCTGCGTCAAGGAAGGCCACGCCGCGCGGCCCGCGTCGTCGCTTAGGGGGGCTCGCCGCTGACTCCCGGCAAATCCACCGCTTCGACGGTGGTCATCGGCTTCGCTCCGACCGCGAGCCTGCGCACCGTTTCGACTCTCGTCCCTTGGCGCCCCGTCTTGGCGACTGCGCCACGGCAGGCTGCGACGCCCGGCATGCGTCCTGGCGCCCACCCTTCGCGGCGGCGTCCGACGAATGCGCGCCACCGTGCTGGGGCGTCGAAAACGCGTTGTCGCCGACGCCGCGGCGCGCGCGCCGTCGTCTGACAGGTCGCTGCCGGCAGGGTATGATTTCTTGTCCGGCAATGCTCGTTGCCGGCGCTCCCCACCTTGTCGACTACTTCGCCTCTCGCCATGACGCAGTCATTCGTTGCATTCGCCGCCGCCGCCGTGTGCGCCGCATCGGCGTCCGCGCAGTCTTGCTTCGTCGGTTCTGGTGGCACAAGCGTCGTCGCCGCGCTGCTGTCGACGTCAGGCGGCGCTGACCCGCTGCACGACGAAGGCCGCACGTCGCCGCAGGCGATGGGGCTGACGTTTCCGCTGGCGGGCGTCGCCACCGCGCTGACGCACGCCAGCATCGACACCAACGGCCTGATCTACCTGTCGGGCGCCAGCGGTCCAGTCGGCGCTGCCGCGACCTACACCTATGGCAACCTCGCCAACCTGCGCGGCAGCGCTGGCAGCAGCCCGCGCATCGCGCCCTTCTGGCAGGACAACCAGGCCATGCCGACCGGCTGGGACATCACCGCCGAGACCGTGCCCGGCGTCTCGTACAAGGTGACGTGGCTCAACACGACGAACTACCTCGCCACCGCGCCGGCGCGCAGCTTCAGCGCCAAACTGTTCGCCACCGGCGCGATCGAGTTCAGCTACGACGTGTTCGCGATCTCGGCGACGTTCGTCGGCGTTTCGTCGGGCAACGCCGTCGGCGCCACATCGACGCCGGCGTCGAACTTCGCCAACGGCGCCAGCAGCGCGATCCCGCTGCTGTGGGAGTCCTTCGCCAACGCCGCGTCGTGGGACCTGTCCGGCAAGACGGTGCGCTTCGTGCCCAACGCCGGCGGCTACACGCAGACGATCGCGTGCAGCCCGACGCTGGCGACGCACGCTGCGTACGGCTCCGGTTGCTACACGCTCAGCGACTCGTTCTACGCGCTGTTCGCTGACGCCGTCGCCGCCAACGCCGGACTGCAGGGCCAGTCGTTCACGCTGACCAACACCGGGACCACATACCTGGTCACCGCTGGCGGCGGCACGTTCGTCCAGCCTGGCGCTGGCGCGACCAACGTCTTCGCCACGCCAGTGGACGACGCCGAGGCGCTGCTGCCGCTGAGCGCGCCGCTGCTGACGCCGCAGGGGCCGCAGGCGTCGCTGCGTGTGCACAGCAACGGCGTCATCTCATGGGGCGGCCTGCCGCAGACCTTTCCGGGCAGCAACAGCTTCACGCCGACGCCTGGCGGCTTCCTCAACGCCGGCAACGCCGGCGTATGGTTCTGGCACGACCACAACGAGCAGGAGCCCAACAGCGGCCGCATCGTGAGCCAGCAGGTCGGCGGCGTGCTCTACGTCACTTGGAACGACGTCGAGAGCTACGCCTTCCCCGAGGTGCAGAACCGCAGCACCATCCAGGCGCAGTTGACGCTGGCGACCGGCCAGATCGTCGTCATCTTCCAGCAGGTCAGCGCCAACGCCAGCAGCACGTTCGGCTCGGCGACGCTCGTCGGCTACTCGCCGGGCGGCCCGTCGGTGGACGGCGGCAGCCAGAACCTCGCGACCAGCCTGCCGTATGCGGTGTTGACGGCGAACCTCGCGCCCGTCGCGCTGACCGCGGCGCCAGCGCCGGTGTCGACCGCGACCACCGGCACGGTCGTGACGTACACGCACAGCGGCGTCCCCGAAGCGGGCTCCGGCAGCGGTCTCCACATCGGCCTGACGATCCTGAGTGTCGGCCAGAACCTCGCCGGCACGGACCTCGCCTTCCTCGGCGCGCCGGGCTGCCGGCTGCACGTGGCGTCGCTCGATGCGACGTTCTCGTTCCTCGGTGTCGGCGCCACGCAGACGACGACGTTCACGATCCCGCCGGGCGTGCCGGCCGGCTTCAACCTGTACGCGCAGGGCGCGGCCATCATTGCGGCGAACAGTTTGCCGAACGGGCAGAACAGTCTCGGCGTGGTGCTGTCGAACGCAATCGCCAGCACGATCCACGCGCAGTGACGCCGCGATCGGGGTCGCGCCGGGCCCGGGGCCTATCCAGCCATGGAATGCACGGCCGCCTTGTGCGCGCGCCGGCCATCGTCGATAAACAGCGCACGACACGGGGGCGATCGGCTTCGACCGGATGCCGACTCGACCTGCGGTGGCGCGCCGAGGGCCGGGCACCTCGTAAATCCGACCGGAAACAACCAAGTGCCAACACGCACTACTCCCTCGCTGCCTAAGAACTAGGCAACGACGCCGAGGTCCCTTCGCCTGCGGGGGGCCGAGGCGACACACAGCAGGCTGGTCGTCGGCGGCTGCTCGGCCCGTCGGCGACGAGACACAGTCGGGCTGGTCCGCGGCGATCCTGTTCGTCGGAGCGACGCGGATGACGACAAACGACGGACTACGCGCGTAGAGGCCCAGGACGGAGCATCTCGGGACGCGGGTTCGATTCCCGCCGCCTCCACCATTCGCCGCACCCCCGCAGCCGCGGGGGGGCGGCGTTCATTCTTCTCGCCACCGCGTTTGAACCTCCGCTGCCGCGCCGTGACGCCGCGCTTCCGCTTCCTCGCGCCGCTCTGCGCCGTCGCGCTCGCCCTCGCCGCGGCGCGCGCGCAGGACGTCGTGCCGTTCGGCTCGTCGCAGCAGTCGGCCTTGGTCGCGCGCGCCCTGCGCGAGTGGACGGCGGCGTTCGAGCAGGGGCGGCTTGGCGCGCGCGCCGTGCTGCAGCGTGGCGTCGAGCACCAGCCTGCCTACGTCGCGCCGGCGCGCGCCGCCGGCTACGTCACCGAGCGCGACGAGACCAACATCACGCACACAGAGGCGCTGCAGAAGCTGATGCAGCACGCCGAGAAGCGCCCCGACGGCGAGCTCGGCGCGGCGCTGCTCGGCATCGCCGCGATCGGACTCGAGGGCGCGTTCCTCGACCGCGACGCGATCGAGCTGCGCGAACTCGGCCACGCCGCGCTGCTGCGCGTCGACGAGCCGCGCGTGTGGTCGATGCTGCTGCGCGCCGCCGCCGGCGATCGCATGTTGCTCGGCAGCCAGGGCGGCGTCGACGGCCGCGCCGACGCGCCGGTCGCGCCCGGGCCGGCCCGGCGCGTCGCCGCGCTGCGCCTGCTCGCCGCGCGCGGTCGACCGGCGTGGCGGGCGACCATCGAGGACGCGCTGACGGACGTCGATCCGCGCGTGCGCCTGGGCGCCGCCGAGGCGCTGGCCGCGCCGTGGCGCGTCGAGGCGATGCGCGCCGTCGCCGGCGCGCTCGCCGCCGAGCGGCACCCGGTCGTCTCGCAGGCGCTGGTGCGGCTGGTGCTCGATGCGCGCAAGCAGCCGCCCGAGGACGTCGACGAGGAAGCGCTCGACCTGCTGGTGACCGAGGCGCTTGCTCGCTTCGGCCGGTGCGGTTGGCGCACCGACATGGACCTGCTCGACCTCGTCGAGGCGTTCCCGCGCAAGGCGCACGTGCCGCTGCTGATCGACGCGCTCACCGGCGCTGCGCGCGCGCCCGACAAGCTGGTCGGCGCGGTCAATAAGTCCGCCTCGCCGCTGTTGCGCCAGCGGCTCGTCGAACTACTGCGTGCGATGACCGGCGCGATCGTCGCCGGCGACACGGCGCCGGGCTGGCGCGAGTTCTGGGCGCGCGAAGGCGAGCGCGTCGTGGTGCCCGATCCGTTGGTGGTGCAGCGCGACGAGGGCACGCGCGCGACCTTCTACGGCGTTCCGGTCGCCGGCGGCGAGACGGCGTTCCTGATCGACGTCAGTGGCAGCATGGGCGACGACGTCGACGACGCGGCGATGCGACAGCGCCGACTCGCGCCGACGCGCCTGACCGCCGCCAAGGAGCAGCTGCTGCAGGCCGCGCAGGCGATGCCGCCAGGCGCGACGATGCAGATCTACACCTTCGCGGAGCAGGCCAAGGCATGGACGCCGACGCCGATCACGCCGACGCCGCAGAGCCTGCGCTCGCTTACCGAACTGCTGAGCCGCTTGCGCGCGCACGGTGGCACCGACCTGCACGCTGGCCTCGCGCAAGCGCTGCAGGTCGAGGCCCGACGCTTCGGCGAACCGACGGCGGCGATGATCGACGAACTGTTCGTGCTCAGCGACGGCGTGCCGACGGTCGGCGACATGCAGGACGCCGAGCCGCTGCTGCGGGAGGTTCGCGAGGCGAACAAGTACGCCAAGGTCCGCATCCACTGCGTTTTCACCGGCGATGGTCGCGGCGCCGACCTGCTGCGCGCGCTGGCGGCGCAAAACGGCGGCGTCTTCGTGCAGCGGTAGCGCGCGCTCCGCCGGCGCGGCACGATGGTCGCGTGCCGAACGCCGCCGCCGAGACGCCCGCCCGCTGTTGGCTCGGCTTCGCCGCCTTCTACATGGCGAGCTTCGGCGCGCTCGGCGTGTTCATGCAGTTCTTCCCCGGCTGGCTGCACGAAGTCGCCGGGCTGACCGAGTCGGAGGTCGCGGTCGTGCTGTCGGCGCAGACGATCGCGCGCACGCTGCTCGGCACGTGGTGGGCGCACCTCGTCGACCGACGCGGCGACGCGCGGCCCATCCTCGTTCTGCTCGCCAGCGTCAGCGTCGGCGCGTTCGCGCTGTTCGGGGCGTCGCAGAACCTCGTCACGCTGTGGTGCGTCGCCTTTCTGTTCGGCAGCCTGTACTCGCCGATGTACCCGATCTGCGACGCCGCGGCGATGGCGGCGGCGGCACGGCATGGCTTCTCGTTCGGCCGGCTGCGCGTCGCCGGCTCGGCGACGTACCTCGTCGTCATCGTCGCCGTCGGCGCGGCGCTCGACCGCCACGGCATCGCCCCGACCTATGGCATCCTGCTCGTCGCCATGGTGGCGATGGCCGTCAGCGCGCTGCTGTTGCCGACGGCGCCGATGCGCAACGCCGCGCCGGCCGCCGTCGCCGCCGCGCGGCCGCCGTGGACTTCGCTGCTGCGGCAGAAGAGCCTATGGCTCGTGCTCGGCGCGTCGGCGCTGATCCAGGGCAGCCACGCGACGTTCTACAACCTGTCGACGCTGCACTGGGGCGACCACGGCATCGATGCGTCGACGGCGAGCCTGGTCTGGGCCGAGGGCATCCTCGCCGAGATCGTGCTGTTCTGGTTCGCGCGCAGCGCCGACAAGCTGCGGCCGACGACGCTGATGCTGATCGGCGGGGCAGCGGCGATCGCGCGCTGGATCGTCATCGGCGCGACGACCGACGTCGGCTTGCTGCTCGCCACCGGTTGGCTGCACGCGCTGTCGTTCGGCTGCACCTACCTCGGCGCGCTGCGCGCGCTCGACCGGCGCGTGCCGGCGCCGCTGCGCGCGACGGCGCAGGGCCTGCTCGGCGCCGCGACTTCGGGCGTCGGCATGGTCGTCTGCGGGCTTGCCGGCGGCTTCGCCTACGACTTCGTCGCCGGGCGCGCTTTTTTCATCATGGCCGGCTTCGCCGCCGCCGGCCTCATGTGCGCCTGGAAGCTGCGCGTCGACATGGACCGCGCCACGGCGAGCGCGGTGACGGCGAGCCACAACGACGCGGCGAAGTAGCGTCACGACGCGGTTGGCATGGTCGCGACCGCGTTGTCGCCGCGGCGCGTAGCCAGCATCGGCTGGCGGCTGGTCGCGCTCTGGTGTGTGTGGGCGGTTCACCACCCGCCCGCATCGTCGCCCTGGCGACCGCAGCGTGACGTCAGCCAGCGCGCCGGTGGCGCCATGCCAGCGCGGCCAGCGTGACGAGCGCCACCAATGCTGCGATGGCGCCGCCGGCGAGACCCGGCGCGCGGTAGGCGAGGGCGACACGACAGGCGCCAGGCCCCAGCGGAACCAGCCGGAAGCCGTGGTCGGCGCGGTGAATCGTCGTCGCCGCGCCATCGACGGTTGCGCTCCAACCGGGCAGCCAGGCGTCGGCCAGCAGCAGCCACGGCTGCGCGCCAGCGGCGACGTCGAGCTCGATGCGCGTCGGCAGGTCGACGGCGAACGTCACCGCGCGCGGCGGCGCGTCGACGGCGGCCGCGGCCGGCAGATCGGCTGGCAAGTCGGCAGCGCACGCGTGCGCGACGCGGCGCGGCGCGAAGTCCGGCTGCAGCAGCGCTGTGAGCACGGCGTCGTCGGTGGCGTGGCTTTGCACAGACGCGACTGCGAACGCGCGCGGCAGCGCGCTGGGCCGTTCCTGCACGACGAAGTCCGCTGGCGCGCCGGCGACGGCCACGCGCTCGCCGACGTGCGGCAGCGGGCCGCTGCCGACCGACAGCACGTAGCGCACGCCGAACAGGTCGAGCAGCGGGCTCTCGAACGGGTGGTTCGTCAGCGACTCGGCAGCGACCTCGCCGCGTGCGACCTGGCCGGCGAGCGTCGGCGTCGGCAGCGTGTGCGGCAGCGCCGCGGTCAGGTAGCCCTTGCCGGCGTGCAGCTTGCCCAACTCGGCGCCGAGCAGGCGCTGCAGCGGCTGCAGCGTCTTGCCGTCGAAGTGGCTGTAGAACTGCAGATCGCGCGCGCCGGCGACCATCACCTGCCCCGGCGGCAGTTGCGCCGGGAGTTCGCAGTCGACGCCGCCGCGCGCGAACGTGAAGCCGCCTCCGGCTGCGCGCGCCGTCGCCTGCGCGCGCAGGAACGCGTGCACCGGCGAGTCGGCCGGCAAACCGCGCACGACGCCCGTGGTGACCGAGCCGCCGAAGGCGCCGAGCTGCAGCGCCGCCGCGCAACCGCCGGTCACGGCCAACGCCGTGCGCGCGCGTGCGCCGCGCAGCAGCGCCCACAGCAGCAACCACGCCGCGACGCCGCCGCACGCCCACGCCGCGCGCTCGCCTTCGGCGCGCAGCCGCGCGAACGCGCGCTCGGCGCGGTCGACGCCCGGAGGCGCGCCGGCCTGCACGTGCCCGATCACCGCGTCGGCGCCGACCTCGTACTTGGCGGCGAGCCGCTGCACGACTGCGGCGCGATCGGCGGCGTGCGCCGCGGCCGGCGCGGCGGTGGCCGGCGCGAGCCACGCGGCGAAGCCGCCGACGAGCAGCGCGCCGGCGAGCGGCAGCGCGCGGCCGGCGAAGCACAACCGGTCGAGCCCGATCGCCGCCAGCCACGCGACGAACAGCGTCGCCGGCGCGAGCCAGCGCATCGGCCAGACGTTCTCGACGAGCGGCAGATGGAACAGCGCGCGCACGCCCGGCACGAACAGCGCGAGCCCGGCGCACAGCAGCCACGCCGTCACCGCGAAGCCGCGGTCGCGCGCGCGACCGGCGAACGCGCCGACGAGCGCGAGCAGCAGGCCGAGGTGCGAGACGAACACCGCGTACTCGGTCCAGTTCCAGTTCGGCAGCGCGGCCTTGCCGTCGGCGTTGGTGCGCGTCGTGCCGAGCAGGCCGAGCACGTTCTGCGGCCCGTACGGCACGGCGAGCTTGTCGGACGGATGGCCGATCGCGTCGGGCAGCACGAAGCCGAGCAGGCCGTAGCGTTCGAACGGTTGGTCGGCGAGGTCCTGCCACGCGGGCTTCGTCGGCCGCGCGCTGTGCGGGAAGAACTGCAGCGACGGCAGCACCTGCGGCAGCGCCAGCAGGCCGCCGAGCGCGAAACCGAGCAGCAGGCGGCCGCATGCGGCGCGGCCCGCCGCCTTGCCGTCGCGAAACAGCCGCGTCGCGAAGCGCCAGCCGGCGTAGAGCAGTCCGAGCAGCGTGGTCGTCGCCGCGAACGGCGGGAAGCCGGCGAGCCATGGCATGGCGAAGGCGACGGCGAGCGCGGCGACGTGGCGCGCGCGCAGCCGCTCGGCGGCAGTCAGCGCGTGCGCGGCCCACAGCACGCCGGGCAGCCAGACGTAGCTACCCAGGCGCATCCAGAAGAACGCATTCGCCGCCATCGGCCCCGACAGTTCGAACAGCAGCGCGCCGAGCCATGCGCCGAGCGTCGACAGGCCGACCGCGCGCAGCAGGCCGAAGGCGAGCAGGCCGCCGAGCGCGAGGTTGAGCCACGCGACGTAGACGAGCGCGCGCGCCGGCTCCGGCGCCAGCAGCGCGAGCCAGTTGGGCGGGTAGCACAGGCCGATCAGGCCGTGCGCGTGCAGCGGCGCGCCGAAGCGCGCGTGCGGGTCCCACGTCGGCAGCCGCCCGGCGCGCAGTTCGCGCTGCGCCAGTGCGAACTCGGGCAGGAACCACACTGGCACCTCGGTGACGTCGGTGTTCTCGCCGTCCTGGGCCGCGGCTGCCTGCTCGGCGGTCAGCGTCGCCGCGAGCGGCGGGTACTGCGCGGGTGAGTAGGGGACGAAGTCGCGCGCGCCGGACACGCTCGGCCAAAGCCACAGCAGTGGCGCCAGCAGCAGCGACAGCGCGGCGAGGCGGGCGGCGGTCGCCGGCTGGCTGCGTGCGGTCGCGCCGGTCACGCGCGCCTCCGCGGCGGCCACAGCAGCCAGAGGGCGAGCGCGTAGGCGAGCAGCGTGACGCGCAGCGGCCAGACGACTTGCCAACCGTCGTAGGTGAACACGACCTCGTGCTCGCCCGCCGTCACGTGCACCGCACGCAGGTGGTGGTCGGCGACGAAGATCGGCGCTGGGGCGCCGTCGATCGTCGCGCGCCAGCCGGCGTCCCACGGGTCGGCGAGGCGCAGGTAGCCAGCCGCGTCAGCGCGCACGCGTACGACCACGCGTTCGTCGCGGCGCGACACCAGGTCGACGCGCGCGTTCGCCGGCGTCGCGGCGTCGACGATCGGCGCGGTCGCTTCTTCGAGCACGATCCGGTTGCGCACGTCGCGGTCGCGCGCAGCGAGCGCGGCGAGGCGCGCAGTGGCGGCGGGCATTACGTCGACCTGCTGCACGAACGTCGCGCGCGGCAGCGCGGTCGCGCGTTCGTACAGCTTGTAGACGCCGCAGCCCGGCGGCGTGCGGTCGACGAGGCCGGCGTCGACGGGCACGGCCTCGCGCGTCAGCACGAAGCGCACGCCGAACAGGTCGCACAGCGGATGCGTCAGCGCCGCCGCGTCGTGGAACGAACCGACGCCCGCGCCGCCGTACGGCGCGCTCGGGTCGATTGCGGCGAAGAACTGCTCGCAGCGCGTCTTCGGCAGCGGGTTGTAGGCGCCGCTGTCTTCCAGGCGCAGGAAGCCCAGGATGTTGCTGGGTAGCGCGGTGTCCTTGCGCGCCGCGCTGGCGGTCAGCCGGCACAGGCGCGGGCGGTCGCCGTTCGCCGGCGCGGCGTCGGCGGCCGGCAACAGCACGCGCGGCGTCGTCGTCAGCCGTTCGGCGGGCGCCGTCTGCACCGGGCCGAGCCCGGCGTGCAGCAGTTCCGCCGCGGTGGCCGCCAGCCACAGCGCCGCGCGTGCGCGCGCGGCGAGCAGCAGGCCGACGAGCCCGAGCATCGCCGCGACGATCGCGCGCGCGGCCGTCGTCTGCAGGCTATCGCGGTTGTGTGCGGCTTCGCCGGGCATGGCGTCGCGCTGCAGCCACGCGGCCACGACGGCCGCATCGCCGCCGACGGCCTGCACCTGGGGATGGTCGCCGTCGGCGACGATCAGTTCAGCGACCTGCCGGGCGAACGCCGCGTCGTCGCGGGCCAGCGCCAGCCAGCCCAGCGCGGCCGTCGATGCGGCGATGACGGCGGTGAGCAGCACGGCGGTGGCGTGCGGCCGCGCGCCGCGCAGCAGGCGATCGGCGCCGAGGCCGGCGAGCACGACCAGCAGCATCTGGGTGGTGAACAGCTGCCGCCGCAGGTCGCCGGCGGCGTAGCCGGGGACCGCGCGCGCCAGCGTGAAGAACGGCTCGTCGGCGACGGCGAAGCCGAACGACGCCAGCGCCGCGGCGGCGCAGGCGAGCACGAGGCCGCGCCGCGCGCGGTCGCCGAAGGCCGCCAGCGCCGCGGCGAACGGGATGACGCCGACGCTGCACGCGGTCTCGACGTAGCCGTGGAAGGCGCTCTGGTCGCTGGGCCGCAGCGGTTGCTCGACCAGCACGAACTGGCTCCACGGCATGCGGGTGACGAAGTCGAACGGCGGGCCGCCGCCGGCCGGCGCGTAGAAGCGGTCCGCCGGCCACGCCAGCAGGTCCGGCCACAACAGCCCCAGCGCGTGGTCCCAGTCGAGCCCGAGGCCGCGCAGCTCGTCGGCGGTCCAGGTGCCGGCGCGCGACGACTCGGCCGCGGCCTGCAGGATCGGCGCCATGTTGGCCGTCGCGGCGAGCGCGCCGAGCAGCAGGCCTGCGGCCACCGGCGCGAGCCGGCGCAGGCGGTCGCCGCGCGGCGCGCCGAGCGCGAACAGCAGCGCGCCGCCGAGCGTCAGGTAGGTCGCCTGCAGCGCCACCGGCACGAAGCCCGTCGACCACGACAGGCCGGCGGCGATCGCCAGCCACCCGACCGCGCGCCAACGCGCGCCGCCGCGCACGCCGTCGGCGCACAGCGCGTGCGCCGCGGCCAGCATCGGCCACAGCGACAGCGCCGCCGTCCAGATGACGTTGTGGTGCACCTTGCACTGCGTCCACAGACCGAGTTCGGCGGTGACCAGCGCGAGCAGCGCAGCGCCGTGCAGGCAGCCGAGTCGCCGCAGGAACGCGTAGGCGAACAGGCCGAAGAGCGCGAGGTGGACGAAGCACCACCAGCCGTACCATTGCTCGCTCGGCAGCAGCAGCAGCAGCGCGTTGATCGGTTGCCAAGGTTGCGCCATCTGCGGCACGAACGGCGCGCCGCCGGCGATGTCGTTGGTCCAGCGCGGCAGTTCGCCGGCGCGGAACCGGTCCATCATGACGCGGTCCCAGCACAGCGACTGCAGGTACTTGTCGGCCATGCCGACGTTGCCGCGGAAGGCGTCGGTCGCATCGAAGCGGCCGGTGGCGTGCGCTTCGGCCATCACCACGTCGAACAGTTCAGGCGGGTGCGGCACGAGCGCGCGCTCGGGCAGCAGCGCGTCGCGCAAGAACAGCGCGGCGCATACGCACGCGAGCAGCGCGGCGAAGAGCCAATGCCGGCGGTCGATCGGCGCGCGCACGTCGTCCACCTCGGCACGATGCAGCACGCGCGCGGCGTTGGCAACGGTCGGAGTAAGGCGCGCGGGCGGCAGCGCCCGTCCGCTAGACTCCCGCGCCGCCATGGCACCGCCCCTGCCGACTCCGCCCGTCACCGCAGTCCCGTCGTGGACACCGCGCGCGGCGGCGGCGCTGTTGGGGCTGACGCTCGTCGCCGCGGCGCTGCGGCTGACCGGCATCGGGACCTGGGCGTACGCCGAGAGCGAAGCGCTCGGCTGGCTCTGGCTTGCCGAGCCGCTCGGCGCGGCGCTGCCGGCGCCGCCGCCGCGCTTTGCGCCCGTCGGCTGGTTGGCGCTGCACGCGCTCGTCGACGCCGGCCTGCTGCCGCTGCGCGGCGAGGGCTGGGCGCGCTTGCCGGCGGCGCTGGCCGGCACGTGCGCGGTGCCGTTGCTGGCGCTGGCGGTGCGCCCGTTTGGCGGCGTCGGCGCCGCGCTGCTGGCGGCGGCGTTGTTGGCGGCGCACCCGGCGGCGGTCGCCGCCAGCCAGGCGCTCGACCCGGCGATGCCGGCCGCTGCTCTCGGCCTCGCGGCCGCGGCGGCGCTGCGCAAGCGCTGGGTGGCGCTCGCCGCGGCGCTGGCGTTGCTGGCGGCCGCGACGTCGCCGGGCGCGATTGGCCTGCCGGTCGCGGTTGTGCTGCTGGCGCTGCCGCCGGCGGGCCACCGGCGACTCGCCGCCGGCCTCGGCGGCCTCGTGTTCGTCGCGGCGCTGGTTGGATTTGGCGCGTCGATGCTGCCGCTCGTCGCCTTCGCTGTGGCCGGCTGGCTGGTCGCGCCGCGGCCGCTGTGCTGCGTCGTCGGCGCGGTCGCGCTTGGCGCCTGCGGCGCCGGCCTAACTGCCGGCAGCGGCTTCGCCGTCGCGGTCGCCGTCCCAGCGATCGCCGCGCTCGCGGCGCTCGGTCTGCGCGAACTCGCCGCCGCCGTGCGCGCCGCTCTCGCCGTGCCGCCGCGGCTGCAGGCGCTCGCTGCCGCCGCGCCGGCGGCGGTGGTGCTGGTTGGGCTGCTGATCGACGTGTTTCTCTACGCCAGCACGCACCAAGGCAGCCGCTCGCCGTGGCGGCGGGCGGCCGACGCGCTGTGGGACGTTGCCGCCAGCGCGCCGGCCGTCGTCGTCGCCGCCGGCGTCGGCGAACCGAGTCTGCGCGTCTACCTGCGGCCGGGCGCGAGCCATGCCGTCGTCGTGCTGCCGTTCGCGGTCGACTGCGCCGAGGGCGTGCGCGAACTCGCGGCGCGACCGGAGCCGGCCGTGCTGCTGGCGCTGCGCGAGGACGAACTGTTGCGTCTGGCGCCGGCGACAGCCGCGGCGCTGGCGGCGTCGTTCGTATGCGTGTGCGTCGTGCCGGGCCCGCAACTGCACGGCGACGACACCGTCGCGGTCTTCGCGCGCCGGCCAGGACGGCGTCCGCCGCGCTGACCGCTGCGCCGGCTGCGGTTTTGGCCGTCAGCCGCGCGGATGTAGCCGCTTGTGCATCGCCCGCAGCCGCTCGTGGTCGACGTGCGTGTAGATCTGCGTTGTCTGCAGCGACGCGTGGCCGAGCATCTCCTGCACTGAGCGCAGGTCGGCGCCGCCGGCGACGAGGTGGGTGGCGAACGAGTGCCGCAGCGCGTGCGGCGAGCACGCCACCAGCATGCCGGCGCGTTCGCAGGCGGCCTGCACGACCTGGTAGAGACGGGCGCGATCGAGCGGCCGGCCGGTGCGCGACAAAAACAGCACGTCGCCGGGATCCTTGCGGGCGCGCGCGCGCAGCCGCGAGCGCACATCGGCGACGTAGCGGCGCACCCAGGCCAGCGCCTCGTCGGCGATCGGGATCAACCGCTCCTTGTTGCCCTTGCCGAACGCGCGCAGCAGCCGGTGGTCGGCGACGATGCTGGTCGTGCGCAGGCCGGTGAGTTCGCTGACGCGACAGCCGGTCGCGTACAGCACGTGCAGCATGGCGTGGTCGCGCACCTCGAGGTCGCCGTTGGGCTCGTGGTCGAGCAGGCGCGCGACGGTGGCGCGGGTCAGGGCCTTGGGCAGCTTGCGTTCGAGCTTGGGCCCGAGCAGCCCGTCGGCGACGTCGTCGGGCGCAAGGCCCTCGGCGTGCAGGAAGCGGAAGAAGCCGCGGATTGCCGCCGCAGCGCGGGCGACGCTGGCCGGCGCGTGCGTCGGCAGCAATGCGGCGAGGTGGCGGTCGATGGCGGCGCGGTCGGGCAGGCTGCGGCGTCCGGCCATCAGGCGCGCGAGGTCGTTGCGGTAGGCGGCGACCGTGTTGGGGGAGACCTGCAACTCGGCGCCGAGGTAGACCAGGAAGTCGGCGAGTCGCCGGTTGCCGTCGTCTCCCTGGGCGCCTTTGGCCATGACGGGGCAGGCTAGGAGTCGGCGCCACGGGATGCCACGCCGCGAGGTCGCGCGTCTTCGCGGCCGGGAACTCGCCGCCGAGCCGTTGGCGAACCCACCGATTCGCCAACGGTCACGGGTTTCGCCCCGACCGCGCCTCCACGCATCGGTCCGGCGCATGTGGCGCGGGCCGTCGCCGGTCGCCTTGACGGTCCAGTAGGGTGTCCGTATGGTCCCCGCCCCTCCGCGGGCGGCAGCGCGCCGGTCGCGGGGGTTACCAAGGCGCGCGCAGGCGCCGGCCGGGTCGGGAAATCCCCGCCGCCGGCCGCCGAGTGCGCGTTCCTCTGCCGCCAGTCTTCGAAGCCGGCCCGCCTGCGGGGCCGTCGCAGGGAGCCATGACCAAGCCGACCAAGGCCGATTTGCAGAAGTACAAGTCGATCCTCCAGCGCCAACTCGCCTCGCTGAAGGGCGACGTCGGTTCGATGCGGGACGAGGCGCTGCGCGCTTCCGAGCAGGACGCGTCGGTCGACCACCTCGCCGATCAGGGCACCGACAACTACGACCAGGGCTTCATGCTCGGCCTGATCGAGAACGAGGAAGAGACGATCAAACTGATCGAAGAGGCGCTCGACCGCATCGCGGGCAAGGGTGACTGGGACTTCGGCGTCTGCCCGCTGTGCGTGGAGGAGGCCGAGGGCAGCAAGAAGTTGGCAAAGGACGGCAAGAAGGGCGGCAAGGCCGCCAAGCCGGTTAAGCCAGCCAAGCCGGCGAAGTCCGTCGACGTGTGGATCCCTAAGGCTCGCCTCGACTACCTGCCGTGGGCGCGCTACTGCGTCCGCCACCAGGAGTCCGAGGAACGCAACCGCGAGACCGCGTGAGTGGTTCGGGCGCAGCGCCCGCCGCGAAGGAGCCGCCGCGGTTCGGCGGCAAGGGCTGGTTCTGGTGGCCGTGGCCGACGCTGCTCGCCGTCGACCTGTGGAGCAAGGCCTGGGCGTTCGCTGCGCTGCAGGCGCGGGCGGAGGCCAGCGGTTACGCGCACCTGCCGGAAAATCATCGTCCCGGCCAATTCGTCTTCGATCTCGGCTGGCTGCGCTTCGAGCTCGTCAGCTGGGGCAACACCGGCACCATCTGGGGCCTCGGCCAGTCGGCGACCATCCCGCTGATCGTGCTGCGCTGTGCTGCCGTCGTCGGCCTGTTCTGGTTCGTCCGCAACACGCCGCGGAGCCAGCGGCTGCAACTCAGCGTGCTCAGCCTGATCCTCGCCGGCGCGCTCGGCAACCTGTACGACAACTTCGTTCGCGCCGACCGCTCGGTCCGGGACTTCCTGCACTTCACCGGCGAGTGGCCGTTCGCATGGGACTTTCCCGCCTTCAACGTCGCCGACGCCTGCGTCACCGTCGGGGCCGCCGGTTTGCTCGTGCTCTTGTGGCGGGATGATCGCAAGCCGAAAGCGGCGCCGGTATCCTGAGCGAATGGCCGATTCCGGCCCCGCCGCGCCGTGCTAGAGACATCCCTCGCCAGCCTGGAACTCGATAACCCGGTGCTCAGCGCCTCGGGCACCTTCGGCTCGGGCTGGGAAGGCCGGCAGTTCTCCGACCTCGGCCACGTCGGTGCGCTCGTCAGCAAGACGGTGACGCTGCTGCCGCGGCCCGGCAACCCGCCACCGCGCATCTGGGAGACGCCGTCGGGGATGCTGAACTCGATCGGCCTTGAGAACAAAGGCGTCGACTACTTCGTCCGCGAGACGCTGCCGAAGATGCGCGAACTGGCGGCAAGCGGCCGGAAGGACGGCCGCCATGGCCCGCGCATCGTGATCAACATCGGCGGCGAGTCGATCGATGACTTCGTCGCGCTGGCCGAGCGCTTCTGCCGCGAAGGCGTGCACGCGCTCGAGGTCAACCTGTCCTGTCCCAACGTGCAGGAGGGCAAGCTGTTGTTCTCGACCGACCCGCGGCTCGCCGAGCAGGCGGTGCGCGCGGTCAAGAAGGTCGCCGACGTGCCGGTCTTCGCCAAGCTGTCGCCGAACGTCACCGACATCGTCGCCATCGCCAAGGGCGCGGAGCAGGGCGGCGCCGACGGCCTGACCGCGATCAACACGCTGATCGGCATGGCGATCGACTGGCGCAAGCGCAAGACGATCCTCGGCCGCGGCATCGGCGGCCTGTCGGGCCCGGCGATCAAGCCGGTGGCGCTGCGCATGGTCTACCAGCTCGCCGCCGCCGTGCGTCTGCCGATCATCGGCGTCGGCGGCGTGCGCTCGGCCGACGACGTGCTCGACTTCGTCTGCGCCGGCGCGGCGGCGGTGCAGGTCGGCACGGCGATGTTCACCGACCCGGCGCTGATGGTCTGCATCGTCGACGAGATCCGCGACAAGCTCGCCGCGGCCGGCACGACGATCGGCGATCTGCGTGGCGCGGCGCATCGGCAGGCGCACCAGCCGTCGGGGAGTTGTGCGCGATGAAGCTCGCGGCGCTGACTCCCGAGCTGGTCCGGCAGGCGATCGCGATCTACCAGGATCTCGCCTACGGCCAGGGCCGCAAGCAGCGCGCGGTCGAGTTGCCCGCCGGCCACGGCGCCGAGGCGTTGCTGGCGATGTTCCACAAGGAGCAGGTCGAGGCCGTGCCCGGCCATCCGTGCGTGCGCTACACGCTGCGGTTGGGCAACCGCAACTACCCGTTCATGAAGCTGCTCCTGCAGGAGCACCTGCTGCCAGGCGAGTTCTACTTCGCGGTCGACTCGCACGACCAGATGGAGATCAAGCCGGACTATCCGGACTACGAGCAGTGGATGGCGGTGCGCCGCTTCAACCGCGGACTCAAGCGCCAGATCGAGCAGAGCTTCGCGTGCGCCGGCATCGACACCGCCGCGAAGCTGCGCGAAATGCTGGTCGCCGCCTGTGACGACGGCCCGGCGGCGGGTCGCGGCCTCGTGCTGATCGTCGACGACGAGGAGGACCTCGCCGACGCCGCCGAGGCGCTGCTGCGCCGCCGCGGCTTCCGCACCTGGAAGGTGCACGACGGCCTCGCCGCCGTCGCGGCCGCGCGCGAACTCGCGCCCGACCTCATCCTGCTCGACTACGAGTTGCCCGAACTCGACGGCCTGCAGGTGATCGAGACGCTGCGCGCCGACCCCGCGACCGCCGGCATTCCGATGCTGCTGAGCAGCGCCGCGCGCGTGTCCGTGGGCGACATCAAGAAGGCCGACGGTTTCCTGGCCAAGCCGTTTCCCGAGAAGCTGCTGCACGAGATGGTCGACCGCGTGCTGCGCGGCAAGGAGGCGCGGTCGTGACCGCTGACCGCCGTTGTCCGCATGGCCGTTGTCCGCACGGACGCGGTGGCGCGCTCGCTGTCTGGTTGTCGGCTTTGCTGCTGCTTGCGCTCGTCGCTGCCGCCGGCCTGCCGGTCGCGTCGGCCGCGCCGTCGCCGCCGCCGCGCGTTGAACGCGTCGAGGGCGGCCGCGCCGCCATCCTGCTGGTCACCGCCGAGGCCGCAGCGAGCGGACGCGAGCGCGCCCAGCGCGCCGCCGTCGGCTCGGCGAGGCCGCGTCCGCGCACGCGCGATGGCCAGCGCCGCGGCCTGCCGCCGTGCCGCGCGCCGACCTGCTGACTAGCCGGCGTCGGTCCTTTCCCGCGGCCGCTTCGTGCGGCCGCCGCGCGCGGCCCGTCTGCGCGCCGTCCTGTCCCGCATCCCCGTCGTACGTCCGCCATGAAGCTCGATTTCGGTTCCATTCCCGCGCGCCTGGGCAAGGCCCTACAGGGCCTGTTCGGTTCGGCCAACCAGCGCGCCGTCAACTCCTTCCAACCCGTCGTCAAGGCGGTGAACGAGCTCGCGCCGTGGGCCGAGGCGCTCGACGCCGAGCAGGTCGTGGCCGAGGTGGCCGCCATCAAGCAGGCGGTGCAGTCCGGCGCGAAGACGCTCGACGACGTGCTGCCGCCAATGTTCGCGATGACACGCGAGGCGGCCAAGCGCACGCTCGGCATCCGCCACTTCGACGTGCAGGTGATCGGCGGCGCCGTGCTGCACGGCGGCAAGATCGCCGAGATGTCGACCGGCGAGGGCAAGACGCTGGTCGCCACGCTGCCGGCGGCGCTCAATGCCGTCTCCGGCAAGGGCGTTTACGTCGTCACCGTCAACGACTACCTCGCCAAGCGCGACCGCGACTGGATGGCGCCGGTCTACCAGTACCTCGGTCTCACCGTCGGCGCGATCCAGTCGCAGATGCCGCCGCAGTTGCGCCAGGCTGAGTACGCCTGCGACATCACCTACGGCACGAACAATGAGTTCGGCTTCGACTACCTGCGCGACAACATGAAGTGGCGCGCCGAGGACCAGGTGCAGAAGCGCTTGTCCTTCGCGATCGTCGACGAGGTCGACTCGATCCTGGTCGACGAGGCGCGCACGCCGCTGATCATCAGCGGCGAGGGCGAGGGCACCACCGAGCGTTACGTGCTCGCGGACCGCATCGCCCGCCAGCTCAAGCCCGACGAGCACTTCGAGGTCAAGCTCAAGGAGCACCAGTGCATCCTCAGCGAGGATGGCATCGAGCGGGCCGAGAAGCTGGTCGGTGTCGACAGCTTCTACAAGAACCCGGCGCACATGGAGTGGCCGCACCTGATCGAGACGGCCCTGCGCGCGCACCATGTCTACGAGCGCGACAAGCACTACGTCGTCGTGCAGCCGAAGAAGCCCGACGGCAGCGTCGGCGAGCCGGAGGTCATCATCGTCGATGAGTTCACCGGTCGCTTGATGCCGGGCCGCCGCTGGAGCGACGGCTTGCACCAGTGCGTCGAGGCCAAGGAGGGCCTGCCGCCGCGCGAAGAGAACCGCACGCTGGCGACTATCACGCTGCAGAACTACTTCCGGATGTTCGCCAAGCTCGCCGGCATGACCGGCACGGCGATGACCGAGGCCGCCGAACTCTCGCGCATCTACGACCTCGACGTCGTCGCCATCCCGACCAACCGCCCGAACCAGCGCAAGGACCAGAACGACCAGGTCTACCTCGACGCGTCGAGCAAGTACGACGCGATCGTCGCGGAGATCAAGGGCGAGCACGAGAAGGGCCGCCCGGTGCTTCTCGGCACGACATCGATCGCCAAGTCGGAGGCGATCAGCGACAAGCTGAAGGCCGCCGGCATCCCGCACAACGTGCTCAACGCCAAACAGCACGAGCGCGAGGCCGAGATCGTCATGCAGGCGGGCCGTCGAGGCGCCGTCACCGTGGCGACCAACATGGCCGGCCGCGGCACCGACATCGTGCTCGGCGGCAAGGCCGACGCGCTGTGGCGCGTTGAGCTGGCGCCGAAGGGCCTCGCCGAGGACGCGCCGGAGGCGCAAGCGCGGCTCGCCGCGCTGAAGGAGCAGTGCGCGGCCGAGCAGGCCGAGATCAAGTCGCTCGGCGGCCTGTACGTGATCGGCACCGAACGCCACGAAGCGCGCCGTATCGACAACCAACTGCGCGGCCGCTGCGCGCGCCAGGGCGACCCGGGCCAGACCAAGTTCTTCCTCAGCTTCGATGACGACCTGATGAAGATCTTCGCCCGCGACTGGGTGAAGACGATGATGGAGCGCATGGGCCTGAAGGCCGGCGAGGTGATCGACAGCCCGATGGTCACGCGCGTCATCGCCAAGACGCAGAAGAAGGTCGAGGCGCGCAACTTCGACATCCGCAAGCACCTCCTCGAGTACGACGAGGTGATGGACAAGCAGCGCAAGTTCATCTACGGCCAGCGCCAGGAGGCGCTGGAGTACAAGGGCCTGCGCGACAAGGCGCTCGGCATGTTCGAGGAGGTGCTCGACCCGGTCGTCGAGCGCTGCGCCGGCGACAAGGACAAGCCGGTCGACTTCGCCGAGTTGCAGAAGTGGCTGCGCCACCGCTGCGGCGACGAGCTCGACCTCGCGGCCTTCGAGCAGGCGCCGCGCGACGGCCTGTTCCGCTGGCTGATGGAGCGCGTCGAGACGCTGCACGACGCGCGCGCCGCCGAGTACGGCGCCGACTGGGACGCGATGATGCGCTTCCTGCTGATCGACACCGTCGACAACAAGTGGAAGGACCACCTGTATGCGATGGAGGTGCTCAAGCAGGGCGTCGGCCTGCGCGGCTACGCCCAGGTCGACCCGAAGAACGAGTACAAGAAGGAAGGCTTCGAGAAGTTCCAACTGCTCAAGGCCGAGGTCGCCGATCACGTCACCGGGTTCCTCTACAAGCGCGAGGCGACCGACACGATCCGCGAGGTCGTCACCGGCCGCATGCGCCCGGCGGCGGCGCCGCCGCCCCAGCCGCAGCAACAGATGCCGATGCCGCGCACGCCGGAGGAGTTGCAGGCGCTCTTTCAGCAACTCGTCGCCGCCGGCCGCGTGCCGCAGGAGGTGCTCGACCGCATGCAGAAGGGCGAGCGCTTCGTGCTGCGCGTGACGCCGCAGGGACTCGTGCTGCAGCCCGCCGGCCCGGATGGCCCGGCGCCGGACGCGCCGCCGCCGGACGCCGCGGCGAACGTCGTGCCGACCAGGGCTGTGCCGCCGCCGCCGCCGCCGGTACAGCCGGCGCAGCGGCTCGCGCCGGCGCGGCCGCTGCCGCCCCCCGCTCGCCCGGTCGCGCGGGCCGCCAACGCGCCGAAGCCGGGCCGCAACGACAACTGCCCATGCGGCTCGGGCCTCAAGTACAAGAAGTGCTGCGCCCCGGCGTTCGACTGATGGGCGCGCATGGCGGTGATCGCAGCAGCGCGCTGCCGCTGCCGCGCAGCGGCGCGCGCGGCTGGCTGACGATGCTCGTCTACCAGCCGTTGTTCCTGCTCGGCTTCCTGTTCTACAGCCCGCTGTTGCTGTGGCGGTGGTTGACCGATCCGCGCAAGCGCACGCGCGTTCGCGAGCGGATGGGCTTCGTGCCGCCGCAGCCCGGCGACCGCCCGGTGGTCTGGATCCACGGCGTCTCGGTCGGCGAGGTCAAGGCCGCCAAAGAGTTCGTCGCCCGCCTGCGCCAGCAGCGCCCCGACCTGCGCGTCGTGCTCTCGGCGACGACGCCCAACGGCCATCTCGTCGCCACGCAGGACCACCCCGACCTGACCGCCGTGTACTACCCGCTCGATCTGCTGGGCTTCCCGTCGCGCGCGCTCGACCGGCTGCAGCCGCGTTGCGTGCTGCTGATGGAACTCGAGATCTGGCCCAACTTCCTGCAGGCGGCGCGCAAGCGCGACATCCCGGTCGCCGTCGTCAACGGCCGCATCAGCGAGCGCACCTTCAAGGGCTATCGGCTGTTGCGCGGCCTGCTGCCGCAGCTCGACTTGATCACGCGCTACTGCGTCCAGGACAAGGCCTACCAGAAGCGTCTGCTCGACCTCGGCGTCGAGTCGTCGCGCGTCGTCGTCACTGGCAACATGAAGTACGACAGCGTCGCCGCCGGCGACCACGCCGCGGCGCAGGCGCGGCTGCGGCCGTGGCTGGCCCCTGCCGGCGAGCGCGTCGTCGTCGCCGGCAGCACGCACCACGACGAGGAGTCGTTCCTGCTCGGCGCCGTGGCGACTGCGGCGCGCGGCGCGCCGACGCGGCTCGTGCTCGTGCCGCGCCATCCCGAGCGCGCGCCGGCGATCGGCGAGGCGATCCGCGCCGCCGGCCGCCGCGCCGTGCGCTGGAGCGAGGCCGGCGCGGCGCTGCCGCCGCTCGCGCCCAACGACGTGGTCGTCGTCGAC
>Ga0194119_10001326_pt1 | contig 45295 bp, 54 predicted proteins | sample TA2MahC100mmetaG_FD_148620 | JGI IMG/M metagenome (GOLD analysis project Ga0194119, IMG submission 148620) | Freshwater microbial communities from Lake Tanganyika, Tanzania - TA2015018 Mahale Deep Cast 100m | ecosystem: Environmental > Aquatic > Freshwater > Lake | place: Tanzania: Lake... | reverse complement strand
AGTGGCGCCGAGCGGGAGTGCGCGCATGATTAGGCTGCTCGGCGACAGAACCCGCCTCCTATGCGGCTCCCCCTGTTAGCTTTACAATCTTCTGCGCCGCTTCCCACAAATCGTTGGCCACTTCGAGCTTCAAACCCGATTCGGCCAACAGCTTGCGACCCTCTTCCGCATTCGTCCCTTGTAATCGCACCACCAGCGGCACATTGATCTTCACTTCCTTGGCCGCCTCGATCACCCCATGGGCAATGCGCTCACAGCGGACGATCCCGCCGAAAATATTAATGAAAATCCCCTTCACGTTCGGGTCTTTCAGCAAAATCCGAAATCCGGCTGCCACCGTCTCTTTCGTCGCACCGCCGCCGACGTCCAAAAAGTTTGCCGGCTCGCTGCCGGCCAGTTTGATGACGTCCATCGTGGCCATCGCAAGGCCCGCGCCGTTAACCATGCAGCCGATGTTGCCGTCCAACTTCACGTAGTTCAGGTTATTCGCTGTAGCTTCGATTTCCAACGGCTCCTCTTCATTCAAATCACGCATTTTCTGCACATCTTCGTGCTTGAAGAGGCCGTTGTCGTCGAACGACACTTTGCCGTCCAATGCGATCAACGTCTTTTCCTTCGTGATGATCAGCGGATTGATCTCGACCAGCGCCGCGTGCTTCTCCATGAAGAGACGGTAGAGATTGTCGAGCATCTTCACAAAGGGATTGATGACCGCCGGCTCGATATTCTGGAGACCCAAGGCAAAGGCCACGTTGCGGCCATTGTGCCCTTGAAATCCGACAGCTGGATCGATGGCTTCCTTAATGATCTTCTCCGGTGTGTGGGCCGCGACCTCTTCGATTTCCATCCCACCTTCGGTACTGGCGATAACTGTGGGCCACCCTGTGTCGCGATCGACGAGGAGCGAGAGATACAGCTCCTTGGCGATGTTTGCGCCTTCTTCTATCAGGAGACGATGAACTCGCCGACCATTTGGACCGGTCTGATGCGTCACGAGCGTCTTTCCGATCAGCTCCTTGGCAAACCCAGCTACCGCGTTCTTATCTTTGGTGATTTTGACGCCGCCAGCCTTGCCACGGCCGCCCGCGTGGATCTGCGCCTTGACGACAAACACGGGTGTGTTCAATTCATTCGCCCACGCGGTTGCCGCTTCCGGCGACGTAATTTCCTTCCCGCGCGGCACCGGCACCCCGAATTGGGCAAACAACGACTTGGCTTGAAACTCGTGAACATTCATTCTCTACCTCTTCATTCTTGAAGACGGTGGCGGGGGCGCTTCTCACTGCGCGCATCCACCGAGCACCGCCTGATATCTGGCAAATTAGATTGATCTTGTGTGCGCGGTGGGCGAGCACGAGAAAGACCCTGCCGCCATCCCTATCCCGCTTTTCTGGTATACGCCGGCAGGATCATGGGCGAGATGACACCGCTGACATTCCCGTGCTTCTTGGCTTCCGTTCTGAATCGTTCAAGATGTTGCAAGGTCAGCTTACCTTGCGTGATCGACCCGGTCCGAGATGCGGCAGTCAAGCCTGACCGCTTGCCGAACACCATCAAATCAAGCAGCGAGTTGCCCATCAATCGATTCCGCCCATGCAACCCGCCCGAGGCTTCGCCGGCCACAAATAGATTTCTCACGTTCGTTTCTGAATTTGTATCGATCTTCACGCCGCCGTTTTGATAATGGAGCGTCGGATAGATGAGTACCGGATCTTTGCTGATATCGATCCCGAATCGCTCAAACTGGAGCATCATGGCAGGGAAATGCCTCTCGACCGTGCCAGGCCCGTGTTCAGCATCCAACAGCGGCGTGTCCAGCCAGACCCCGACACGACCTGACATCGTCCGGATGCCTCGCCCCTCTTCGCACTCACGGATGATCGAGGATGAAACCACGTCGCGCGTATCGAGTTCGTTCACAAACCGTTCCCCCTTGGCGTTGACCAGTTGCCCGCCCTCGGACCGAATGCCTTCCGTCACCAAGGCCCCGATCAATTGTTCGGGATAGACCGCACCGGACGGGTGATATTGGAACGTGTCAATGTGGTCGAGCTTCGCGCCCATCCGATACGAAAGACACAAACCGTCGCCCGTTGCCCCATAATGGTTGCTGGTGGGAAATCCTTGAATGTGCAGCCGCCCGATGCCACCAGTGGCCAGAATGACTGATTTGGCTGCGACGATGACATGCTGCTGATTGTCCAGATCCTTGAGCACGGCACCGGTGCACCGCCCATCCTCGTCACTGAGTAGTTCGACCGCCGCGCAGAACTCCAGGAGCTGGATCTTCTGGTTGATGACCTCGTCCTTAAGTACCCGCATAATTTCCAGGCCGGTATAGTCGGAGCAGGTCAGCAGACGGGGCTTAGAGCTGCCACCGCCTTTCTTGACGTGCAAATTGCCGTCGGCCTGCCGATCGAACAACACGCCGAGTTCGATCAGCCATTTGGCAATCGACGGACCTTCCTCGACCATCACCTTGAGCAGATCATGGTCGTTGTGCATGTGGCCACCCTTGAGCGTATCGATGAAATGAGTGACCGGCGAGTCCTCCGGCGCCACGGACACCTGCATCCCACCCTGGGCCATCACGCTGTTCGAATCACCCAAACGTAGCTTTGTCGCAAGAATCGTCTTGGCGCCAGCTCCGTGTGCATGTAGCGCGGCTGCGCAGCCGGCACCACCACCACCGATCACGAGTACATCCGTTGTATGGTGGGGAGTCAGATCAGCAGAGTCATCGAGGGAGCTATCGCCCTCAAGCAAGGTCGCCAACTCGACGACGGTCTTGTCGCCTTCGTTTGGTCCGAATCGGATCGGCCGATAGGCACTGGCTCGCCAGTCCGGGTGATACTTGCGAATCAGTTGATCGCGGTCAGCAGGAGAAAACTTGGCGATCGTTTGCTTGCGGCGCGCGTCCCTGGTCTGATGCACGATTTGTTGAAGCGCGTGGATATCCATAGAGATACGATCAATGGGTAACGGTTGATGGTTGATGGTTCATGAACAAGAAATTCCTGCAGTAAACCCTACCGGCCTGGGTTTTTCCCCATTGACCATTTGCCATTGTCCGTTAACTATAGGCTACTTCACGGTTGCACAATACTCCGCCAGTTCCTTCTCGTTCATCGCCAGAATCTTCCTCCACTCATCGTTGAAGCGGCCGTCCGTGATCTCCTTGATGCGCGTGTCGAGTCGAGCGGGCTTCGCTGTGAAATGCACCCCTTGCGCTCGGCTGACATAGAGCGCCACCAAATTGGGGGCAATATCGGCGATACAGACCGGCGTGCACAGGCCGCACATGACGCAATCCATGAACATTTCCGAGACACTCTGGAAGTCGCCGAAGACTGCCTTCCACACCCCTTCACGCACGTCGATCTTCTGCGGACAGGCTTCGGTGCACGCGTTGCAATTCCGGCAAAGTGGAGCTTCGGGATACAGATTGAAGAGATCTTGCTTGGGGTCTTGCAGCTTCTGAATATCGTACAGCGCCTTGCGCGCCGGGAATGGCGGCATCATGGTAAACGACATCCCATCCTGAACCGCCGTCTGACAAGCCAAGCACGTTCTGACCTTCGGATCATCCTTGGTCCGATAGTAGGTTGCGCAGGCCCCGCAAAACCCACCGAGGCAACCCACGCCGCGTACAACTTCCTGACCGGCATACCACATGGCCTTGATGACGGTGACCCCTTCCGGCACCTCGTACTTCTTGCCGGAAATGTCGATCGTCACCATCCGAGGTTTGAGCACCTCAGGCTGATCGATTACGTTGATATCTTCTTGGTTCATTGTTCCTTCATGAAGCGTGAAGCGTTAGGCGTGAGGAGTGAAATGAAATCTCCCTCACACCTGACACCTACTCCTTAACGCCATTCTACGCGAACGAATCAATGATCGCGTTCAGCGTTGCGCTCGGACGCATGGCCTTGTACGCTTTGGCATCGTTCGGATGATAGTACCCGCCGACGTCCTGCGGCTTGCCCTGCGCGGCGAGCAATTCACCGTCGATCTTCTTTTCGTTGTCGCTCAAATCCTTGGCAATCTTTGCGAACTTCTCCGCAATCCGCTTATCGGCGGTCTGTGCGGCCAAAGCCTGTGCCCAGTACATCGCCAGATAGAAGTGACTGCCGCGGTTGTCGATTTCACCGACCTTGCGGGCCGGAGACTTGTTGCTCTCCAGGAATTTTGCGTTGGCTTCATCCAAGGTATCCGCCAAAATCTTGGCTACGGGGTTGTTCCCCGCCTTTGCCAAATGTTCCAGCGATGCGGCTAAGGCTAGAAATTCACCGAGCGAGTCCCAGCGCAGATACCCCTCTTCTTGGAACTGCTGAACATGCTTCGGCGCCGATCCGCCCGCGCCGGTCTCAAACAACCCGCCACCGTTCAGTAACGGGACGATCGAGAGCATTTTTGCGCTGGTTCCGATTTCGAGAATCGGAAACAAGTCGGTGAGATAGTCACGAAGCACGTTGCCGGTGCAGGAAATGGTGTCTTTGCCTTCCTTCATTCGTTCGATCGAGAAACGGCAAGCATCCGCTGGCGCCATAATCTTGATTTCAAGACCGTTTGTATCGTGCTTCGGCAAATAGGCATTCACCTTCTTGATCAATTCGGCATCATGAGCACGGTCCTTGTTCAACCAGAAGACCGCCGGGGCACCGGTTGCACGCGCCCGTGCGACTGCCAACTTCACCCAGTCTTGAATCGGCGCATCCTTCACCTGGCAGGCGCGCCAGATATCGCCTTCTTCCACCTTGTGTTCGTGAAGTGTCGCTCCAGAAGCATCCACAATGCGGATCGTGCCGTTACCAGGCGCCTTGAAGGTCTTATCATGGGATCCATATTCTTCCGCCGCCTGGGCCATCAACCCGACGTTGGGAATTGTCCCCATCGTACGAGGATCGAAGGCACCCTTCTGCTTACAGAATTCCACCACCTCGCGGTATATCGGCGCATAGCTAGAATCAGGAATCACACACTTGACGTCCTGTAGCTGCCCCTGCGGATTCCACATCTTGCCGGAATCGCGGATGACCGGCGGCATCGAGGCATCGATGATGATGTCGCTCGGCACATGGAGATTCGTGATCCCCTTGTCGCTGTTCACCATCGCCATCGGCGGACGCTTTTGATACACGGCTTGGATATCGGCTTCAATGGCTTTCCGCTGCTCATCAGGCAGGGACTTGATCTTCGCATACACGTCACCGAGACCGTTGTCCGGATCGACGCCAAGCTTCTTAAACGTCTCACCGTGCTTCTCAAAGACATCCTTGTAATAGACCGTCACGCCATGGCCGAAGATCTTCGGGTCAGAGATCTTCATCATGGTGGCCTTCATATGGAGCGAGAACAGAATGCCCTTCGCCTTGGCATCCTCAATCTGCTCTTCTAAAAACTTGCGGAGCGCCTTCACACTCATAAAGGTCGCATCCAGCACTTCACCAGCCTGTAACGCAACCTTTTCCTTCAAGACGGTGGCCTTGCCATCGGCTTCCACGAATTCAATCTTCGCGGTTGTCGCGGCAGGAACCGTACGCGACTTTTCATTGGAGAAGAAATCGCCGCCCGTCATATGGGAGACATGGGTCTTGGAATCCGAAGACCAGGCTCCCATCTTGTGCGGATGCTTGCGGGCGTAGGCCTTCACGGACAAGGGGGCTCGGCGATCCGAGTTGCCTTCGCGCAACACCGGATTAACCGCACTGCCCTTCACCTTATCGTAACGAGTCTTGATGTCCTTTTCCCTCTCGTCTTTCGGATTCTCCGGATAATCTGGCAGCTTGTATCCTTGCCCCTGCAATTCCTTGATCGTCGCAACGAGCTGCGGGATGGAGGCGCTAATGTTCGGCAGCTTGATGATGTTCGCTTCCGGCGTCTTAGCCATTTCGCCGAGCTCCGCCAAGGCATCCTGCTGTTTTTGCACCGGGGTCAAGTATTCTGGGAACACGGCGATGACGCGGCCGGCGAGAGAAATATCGCGCAGTTCTACGCTGACACCCGCCGCCTTTGAGAAGGCGTTGATGATCGGGAGGAATGAATAGGTCGCCAACATCGGTGCTTCATCGGTTTTCGTATAGATAATCTTGTCTGCCTTGCTTGCCATAACGCTCCCTCTTTTTGTGACTGGTTTAGTTCAGCGCATTGAGCGCCGAACCCGCCTTGAACCACGCAATCTGTTGTGCCGTAATACTGTGGTTCGCCTGGATGGTGAGCGCGTTGCCATCCACCTTGTGAATCGTTACCTGCACCGGCTTGCCAGGGGCCAGACTGTTCAGCCCCGTCACACTGATGCGGTCCTGCTGCTCGATCTTCTCGTAGTCCTTCGGATCAGCAAAGGTCAACGCCAAGATCCCCTGTTTCTTCAAATTGGTCTCGTGAATACGCGCAAAACTCTTCGTGATCACCACACGCACATTGAGGAACCGTGGCGACATCGCCGCGTGCTCACGGCTGCTGCCCTCGCCGTAGTTCTCGTCGCCGACCACGATGGATCCGATCCCCTTCGCTTTGTAGGCCCTGGCAATCTGGGCGATGGTGAGGTTCGATTCACCCGTCAGGACGTTCGTACCTTTACCCGGCTCCGAGGCAAAAGCGCTGTTGGCACCAAGAAACATGTTGTCGCTGATCTTATCCAGATGGCCACGGAACTTGAGCCAAGGACCGGCTGGCGAAATGTGGTCAGTCGTAGTCTTGCCCTTGGTCTTGATCAAGAGCGGGAGCTTGTCGAAATCCTTCCCGTCCCACTTCGAAAACGGCTGCAAAACTTGCAACCGCTCGCTGGTCGGCGGAATGTCCACTGTGAGATTCGAGCCGTCCTGCGCTGGCGCCACATAGCCTTCCTCACCCTTGGCAAAACCCTTGGCCGGCAACTCTTCACCAACCGGGGCTTGGAGTTTGAACTCCTTGCCATTGGCGCCCTTCACCGTCTGATTCACCGGATCAAAGCCGAGATCACCGGTGATCGCATAGGCCGTCACCACTTCCGGGCTTGCCAAGAATGAGAGCGTTTCATTGATACCGTCATTGCGGCCTGGGAAATTTCGATTGAAGGAACTGACGATCGAATCGGCCTTCCCCTTCACCCCATCCGCACGCTTCCATTGACCGATGCAGGGGCCACAGGAGTTCGACAACACCGTACCGCCGAGCTTCTCGAACGTATCCAGAAACCCATCGCGCTTCATTGTGTGATAGATCCGCTCGGAACCTGGCGAAACGAGGAAGGGAGCCTTTGCCTTCAAACCTGCCTTCAATGCCTGCTGCGCGACATGAGCCGAACGGCTGATGTCTTCATACGATGAATTGGTGCAGCTCCCGATCAGGGCGGCCTTCAGCTCGACTGGATAGCCCTTCTCCTGTGCTTCGGCCTTCAACTTTGAAATCGGCCGCGCCAGGTCCGGCGTATGCGGGCCTACCACATGCGGCTCCAACTTCGACAAATTGATTTCAACGATCTGATCGTAGTATTTTTCCGGCGACTGCATCACTTCAGGATCAGCCATCAGCAAGGCCTTGTTCGCCGATGCTAACCTGGCCAGATCAGCACGGTCTGTAATATTCATATAGTCGACCATCTTCTGGTCAAAAGGGAACACCGATGTCGTGGCCCCGAGTTCGGCGCCCATATTACAGATGGTGCCCTTGCCCGTTGCGCTGATCGTCTCGGCTCCAGGCCCGAAATATTCGACGATCTTATTGGTTCCACCCTTGACCGTGAGCAGGCCGCAGAGATAGAGAATCACGTCCTTCGGCGAAGCCCAGCCACTCAACTTACCGGTCAACTTGATCCCGATCAATTTGGGATGAAGCACTTCCCATGGCAGACCCGCCATCACTTCACCGGCATCTGCCCCGCCGACTCCGATCGCCAGCCCACCCAACCCACCGCCGTTCGGTGTGTGCGAGTCGGTCCCAATGATCAAGCAGCCAGGAAACGCATAGTTTTCTAAGACTACCTGGTGGATGATCCCGGCTCCAGGCTTCCAAAATCCAATCCCATACTTCTTAGCTGCGGACGCCAAGAAATTATAGACTTCCTTGTTTTCATCCATCGCGCGTAGGAGGTCCTTCTCCGACCCCATTTCTGCGCGAATCAGGTGATCACAGTGGATGGTGCTCGGCACCGCCGCTTTTTGCTTATTGGCCTGCATGAATTGCAGCACGGCCATCTGGGCCGTGGCATCCTGCATGGCCACGCGGTCAGGACGCAACGCCAACATGGCCTTGCCACGCTCCCAATTCTGGGCCTCGAAGTTGTCGGCATGCGAGACCAGCACCTTCTCCGACAGCGTCAAGGGGCGACCGAACTTCTTCCGGGCCTTCTCGAAGACATCCGGCATCTTGGCATAGAGATTTTTCGCGAGCTCGAGTGACATCACTCTCTCCTTACAAGCGAGCCAGGATTCTGATGCCAGAAGCCAGAGAGGCACTCTCTCAAGCCACACATCAGTCACCAGTCTCTGGTTAGAGCGGCCCTTCCCACCACTCAGCGAGCGGCAGGACCTCCCGCAGTTATTTCAACGGGGCACTTCCCGCGACTATTTTAACGGCGGGACCTCCCGCCGTTTGGGCGCGGCGTAATTCACCAAGTAATCGAACAGCCGGATCAAGCGGCTATCCTGGCGCTTTTGATCGACCCAGTGACCAATCAATCCGATCGTGCGCGACAAGATAAAGAAGCCATTCAAACTGTCGATCGGGAACCCCAGGTCGACCAGTACGGCTGCCATTGTGCCATCCACATTCAAAATCAAATTATCTTTCTTCGCCGCCGTAACCTGCTCAACTTGCAAGGCAAAATCGAGACACGGCGTCTTGATGCTCAGGTTCTTCACATAGCCCACGAGCTCTTTCACACGCTTGTCCGGATTGCGCAGACTCTTCACGCGGTGACCGATGCCGGGGACAGGGCCCACATTCTTCTTCATGTACGCCAAGAACTCGTCTACGTTCATCTTGTTGTCCACCGCATACTTGAACCAGCGGCCGGCGTCCGTTACAGCGCCGCCGAATCGGGGCCCGATCATAATGAGACCAGCCGCCACCGCTTGGGAGAGACCGATCCCGGCGCAAGCTGCTAAAATCGTCGCATACGCGCCACTCACACAGGGACCGTGATCCGCCGAGAGCATCATGATGCGCTTGATGATTTCGGCTTCCTGCTCGGAGATGAGCCGCTTATCCCACAACAGACCGATGACATGCGGAATTTCATAGCCCTTATTGATGAGTTCGGAGGCCGGATAGCCGTCATAGCAGGGTTCGTCGCCACGGTCGTCGCTGATGGTAGTACGGATCAGCGGTGCGACAATGACTTCGTCCGCCTTCATCGCCTCTTCGACCGTCTTGGGCAATTTCGGCAGGGTTACTGGCTCAACGATCTCCTTGACCTGCCCAGACTTCAGCAGTTCCTGATAGGTCTCCTTGATCGCCGGGCCCAAGGCCCCGAATGTTGCAGGGACGATGGCGCCGGCTTTCTTGAGTGCGTCCGACTTGGAGCGGGCTGACCCTTCACCCTTCATGCCTTCCTTTGCACCGGCATGGCCGAACTTCATACCCTTCGGCAAGCTTTCTTGGCAGAATCCGGAAACGACACCGATCAACTTGACCCGGCGCTTCTTGGCTCCATACCATTCGGCCGCCCGCTCTTCGAGATCCCCCCCCATCTCGCCGACGATCACGACTGCTTTGGTCTGCAGATCGTTCTCGAACATTTCCAGATAATTGACATAGTCGGTGCCGGGATAAGCATCGCCCCCGATCCCGATCGCCGTCGTAATGCCATCCGCGAATTGTGAGCAGATCCAGATGATTTCGTTGGAAAGCCCGCCAGACTTGGTGATGACGCCAAATGACCCTTCGCGGTAGAGCTTGGAGAGCACCAGATTGTCGAATGCCCCGCCGATCACACCCAGACGGCAGGAGCCTGCAGAGATGATTCCAATCGAAGAGGGCCCATTAAACACCTTGCCCAATTTACGCGCATGAAAACCGAGGATCTTCGCGTCCTTTTCAGGCACACCCTCGGTGATCATCGACACGACCTTGATATGGGAATCGTCGAGCGCTTCCATGCCACCCTTCATTGCGCGATCCGCGCCGATGTAGACCAAGCTGGTGTTGATCGTCGAATGGTGCTTCGTTGCTTCGGCGATCGTCTTATAGATCGGAATCGCCAGCAACCCACTGCCGTAGGGAATTTCGTTGGCCTTGCCGGCATCGGGAGGATAGACGAACGCTTCGACATTGAGTGGGCGCTTGATCAAGTAGCAGAACTCCGCCATCCGGCGGGCTGCATTGACCCCTGCTTGGCCGCCCTGAATCACCACCCGGGTGTCTTTGTTAGCCAAAATACTCATCGAAATCTCCTCTTTCGTTCAGGACTAAGTGTTGAGGACTGAGGGCCAAGTGAACGCCCTCCAAATCAGCTCAGTCCACAGTCCTGAGTCCTCGTGACTATTTCTGCAGTGCTTTATCGACGATGTCCGTCAGCGGAGTGTAGCGATCGAAGACGTTGATATCGAAACCTTCGTCTTTTAGCGCGCGCATGGCGTCGAGCCCTTCTTTCTCTCGCGGCCCGCCGCGGCGTACCCAAATCTTGACGTCCCTCAATTTGCCGTCGCTCTTCGCCTTGCGGAATCCGTTGATGATGCCACCAAACGTCTTTTTGACGTCGGTGAAATTGGCAATGGCGCCGCCGACGATGATATTTTTGATGCCGGGCAAAGAACAAATTTTCTCCGTCAGCACTTCGACGGCCCAATCGGGAGGATCACCCGAATACTCGGCATAATTCGCCAACTTACCGCCGCGCGCGACTACGGCATCGGAATAATATACGCTCGCGCCACCACCGGCCGGAAGCATCGCCGTATCACCGCCGGGAATTTCGATGAACTTAACCGAACCCTTGATCTTGCTGTCCACTGCCATCACTTCCAGCTCTTCCTTGCTGTAGGCACGACCAAACTCGGCGGCAAAGGCAAAGTTCCAATCGAGGTGGCGGAACTTGGCGTCGCCGTCAAGCAACGTGACTGCATCGAGCGCCACGAATGCTCCATCGCTCTCGCGAGTGACGACGGGATTCACTTCGAGGTACTGCGCATCTTCACTGTCAAAGCAGGCAAACATCTTCCCGGCAAAGTCGGCCATCTTCTTGACGAGCAGCCCGGTAAAACCCGCGTCCTTCGCCAGCTGCTCCAGCGGCTCTTGAGAAGGAGTCTGTCCGACTTCGAGACAGAGGCGCTTCACACGATCCCAATTGGATTCAACTTCGATCCCGCCGCAATTGGCGACGAGAATTTCCGTGCCTTCGCGGGTGGATTTCACCGCACAATAATATTCTTCCTTGTGGGCGATCATTTCGGACACGATGACTTGCGAGACTGTGATGCTGCCGACATGACGACCGATCATCTCTTTCGTGGCGGCGACAGCACCGCTGAGATCGAGACCGACCTTCACGAGCCCCAGCTTAAAGCGCGAGCCGAGCGCTTCGTGGGCTTTCGCCACAAGCTTCGACGCCTTCATCCAATCATTGGCTTGTCCCAACTTTGCAAGTTCGTCTGCAGAAGTGACTACCACATAATTGGGAACGTGGATACCCCACTTTTTCATCAGCCCCATCCCGGGGCCCTCTAACACCTTGGCCATGACTCACTCCTTCAATTGTGTAATACGCCGCTGCAAGGGGAGAAGTATTTTAACGAAATCGCCTTGATGGCTCAAGATACCAAAAGGACTATTTGTGGTGAGGTTCAAAAGGCCCAGTGACACATCTGGAAAGCTTGATCCAACACCAAAGAATTGCAACCTATTGCCTTGAGACGGTTTTTTCACTTTCGCGTGAGAATTCACCGCCACCTTCGAGGATTCTGACATTGGGGGCAAAAGAATGCACTGCGTTCGCTTTGGAGGCGGCGAATCATTCGCCCACAGCGGTTGGGACATGGCTGATCTTCTTTTCCATACACGAGATGATGTTGCTTGAACTGCCCCTCGGTTCCATCAGGCGCGAAGAAATCTTTCACACTCGATCCTCCGCAGGCGATGGCGCTGCGCAACACCTCTTGCGTCACATGATAGAGCTGTTCAACTCGTGTGGAGGAAAGACGGCTCGCCATCACATTGGGATGCAGTCCGGCTCGAAAGAGAATCTCATTTGCATAGATATTGCCAATACCGGCCAGCGATTGCTGGTGCATCAACAAGGGCTTCAGCCTGCCTCTGTGGCTCGTGATGAGCCGAAGAAAGTCGTCGCATAATACGGTCAACGGATCGCACCCAAAACGGCGGGCGCAATATTGATCCAGCTCTGATTGATCAAAAAACGAGAATCGGCCAAATCGGCGCGGATTCCAATAGCGCACTTCCGGTTCCCGACCACCGGTGAACGCCATCCGAACATGCACGTGCTGCGGATGCTTGGTCTGTGCTGATCGGAATAGGAGCAACCCCGTCATGCCCAATTCAGCTACGGCATACCGCACGTCCCGTTGTTTGACGAACCGAAGGGCCACGCTCTTGCCATACCGATCGACTTGCTGCAACACAGATCCCGCGTACCAAGGAAGCGAGGAGAGCCCTTCTCGAACGATATCCTTCCGGCCCACCCAGCAGTCGGTGACCTCCGCTCCAACCAGCGCGACTCGCAGTTGGCACGCCACGACTTCAGCCTCGGGCAATTCCGGCATGTCGGCAGTTCCTCAGCAAACCATAATTAGGCCACAGGTGTGCGGATAAAGACAATGTACGAAAGAGTGAGCGCAAGAAGCCGACTACGCGGCTTTGTGAAGTGCGAGAACACGTTTGATCGTGGATTCGAGGTTCGGGAGCAGCATGACACCGAGACGGCGGGTCATGACCAGCCTCAGTACATCGGCATAGGCCATGTTTTCTACGCAATACAAATAGGCCATCACCACTGAAACGGATCGGCGCATTCCGGTACGGCAACAGACCAAGACTGGATTTTGCACGATATGCCACTCCACCCACCGAACAGCCTCGGCCAATCGCCTTGGATTCGCCTTACCGAAATCCTTGAATGGAATCTTGCCGTAAGCGAGTCAAGTCATCGCCTCGACCGTGTATTCTTCGGTCACCAACAACAGCGCACCGCTTTGGACAGGCAGTTGCATGAGATCGTTGATGTTCCCAACAAACAATTGGTCTGTAACGAGATTCATTGTCTGCTCAGTGAAGCACTCTGCTTGAAAGATCAAGCATCAATCAGATCCACACAGTTGCAGTCTGTTTCCAGAGACCGCTATACTGAACCCTATTACACACAGGGAAAATCGGCAGGGCATCCTCGATGGTTACACTAACCCAGCAGGAAGTGGAGCGGCGCCTCAGTACCGTGCCCTGCGCTATCTGTAAACAGTCCAACTTTGCCATCGACGAACGATTCATGGGGACCGACGGGGACTGGCGGGGTCTCTGCAAGAAGTGCTTTTATACCTTTCCGGTCTATACCGACGCAGAGTTTTACTTGCGCACGCAACCGGATGTGCCGTATCGGCTGAAAGAGGTGTCCTGCACTGCCTGCAACCATCAGGGAGTCAGTCTGGACTTCCGGGCCACGATGTCCGTACGCGACGCCTATTATTTTGTGACCTGCCAAACCTGCAAGCGGCAGTTTACGGAGAAATCATCGCTGGAAGCATACGAATAACTCAGCACGCCCCAGCGATACTAGGGTATAGTGGCCATATGACTGACACACCTAAACAGACCGAACCCACTACTCCGGAAACCACGCCCAAGATGAGAAAAGAGCTTCCGCTCATCTCCGTCCCGGACGACCGCGACATGATCGCTGAAGAAATGGCCGAGCTGTTTGAGGAAGACAAAGTCTCCCACCAACATGGCAGCTCAGAGCCGGAAGCGGATTAAGCCTCGTCAAACGTCATCTGTCAACCGTCAATCGTAAAATTCCGGCACCTTCCACATCACTCACAGCGCTGAGCACTCTTACTCTGTTCAACGCGTTGGCTCGACTGTGCTACGTCTCAGGCTGCTTGGCGTCGCAACCTTGCTGAGGTCACACTATGCTCAGCCTGAACCTCGAACACGCGCCGCCATTGATCACGATCAGGGGCGCTTCGTAGCTGTACCTTTTCCGGTTATTGATTCTGCCGCTTATAAAAATTTGTCACATCCAGCAAGGTCTCTTTTAATTGAAATCGATTGACAGTACTGTTTTGATAACAACGGAAGATTGCTGGCATCGTATGCATTCTTGCGTAAACGTAGATGGACAAGTGCAGACACCATCACAAGAGCAAAACGTGAGTTACTAGCGGCTGGTTTCATTTACAAGACTGTTAAAGGTTGCCGTCCCAACAAGATAAGTTGGTATGCAGTCACTTGGCGTCCCATTGATCGCTTGCAAGGGTATGACGAAGGTGCAGTTCAATCATTTGTCAGAAGTGCTTACGCAAGAAATGCAGAACTTAAACCGGCTACCTGTCAATGTTGATCATCAATAATGCCGCCTCGCGGTCTAAGAACCACAGTTGCTAGACTTGCTGCCGATCTTATAAGTGATCTATTTGACGGAACGGCTAGACTGTTACACGGAAACCATTTAGAAAAGTCATCTGTTGCCAGGCAGTGGAAATTAAATAAAGAGTCTTAGGTTTTACAGGGGCGAGCAACGTGAGGTTCTCTTGATGGCGCTGATGGTTCTTTGTGTGCCGATTAGGGCTATTTCACGCCATTTAAACCAATTCGAGTGGGTCGCCGCTACCGTCTCAGACTCAACTTGACGATCCGCGCCGAACACGCACACCGTTCATCCAGACCTTCGTTAGACCGGACGAATAATCTTCACACCAGAACTTTGTTCGATCCGTCCTAGCGCCGACACCTTACCATGTCGCTCTTTATGAACAATCCGTTCAATCTGTACAATCGCCCCGCGATGCCACTGACTGAATGCTTCGTTTTGCGGTGATGCGAGCCGATCTTGGCGACCCACCTCAGGCCTGCCTGTCTCATTGCATAACCAGGCCCGTTTCTCCCCCTTCATCTCCCGCAGCTCGCTCACCACTCGGTACACATCCGGCCGCCGTTCGACAATCGTCTTGCCGTCTTTCCTCAGTAGCAAATAGGAGAATTTCAGCGCGTCTTTGATGAAGCCGACTTCCTTGTCCATCCGTTGAATCGATTCCGGTGTTTTCCATGTGCGTTCTTCATGGCACCAGTCGTGTGGATTGATCAACGCCGGGCAGCTGTTCTCATGAAAGCAGGGACTAAAGACTGTGCAGATCCTTTCTTGAAGCAGCCGGTCACGCACCTGAAGCATCGCGCGCGACGTGTCCCGCAAGGCCGGCTCGACAATCATCATGGTGCCATGCGTAGCCAGCAGCATGAATGCCTCGGCCACCAGACGAGTCCGTGTCTCAATCGGATCCTTCGAGCCCACATACAGTTCGTTCAGACAATTAGCGAGAATGATGAGATCGAACGGAGCCTTTCCCCTTATTTGCGCTAACCATGTTCTTCGTTCGAGGTCTCCTTCGTACGTATATAGTCTCGCCTGGGTGATCCTTGTTGCTCGGCAGTACCCATTCCATAGCTGATTCGCTTGACGAATTGTCTCAGGCACATTATCCAGCGCCACGACGGAGAGTGCGGACGAGAAGCGACGGCGATACCACCAGTCGAGTACGGCTAGCGCTCCCGTTCCAGGCCCAGAGCCGAGATCCAACACAGAGAATCGACGGCTGTCTTCAGGGACAGGCATCTCATCAAGTAAGATCTGGATCTTCGATAGGTTAACTGGAAGAAAGTACCTCAGATACGCGGCTGCTAGGATAGGATCATCCAAATAGGCCCGGCTGATCGCGTCCCGTTCCCTGGTAAAGAGCCGCGAGAGTCCAGCTACGGCCTGCACGAATCGAGCATCTGACATCGCCTTCACAGAAAGAATCTCCTCGATGACTTGGAGTAATAGCGAGGAGACTGTGGCGTTGTGGCGTTGCATAAGCCTAGTGTATGCTCACCGCATCAGGGAGGACAACTATGACAGACGACATTATGAAGGCCTACAAAGACGTCGAATCAGCGGTGGAGCGCTATATCAGGCTTCTCCACGATCACGTGTCCATGTTGCAGAACATCGAACCACCTGGATCCGACAAGGTCATACGGCTGACGGCGGGATCAAAGGCCATGACGGACAGTGCGTCGATCTATCTCTCCTATGCCAAATACGTGGCCTACGGCATGCCGATGAGCGAAGAAATGGTGGAGGATGAGATACAGAGCTAGTGATGGGCCATTAGCTTTCAGCTGATAGCTGTTGGCTGAAGGCGGAGAAAGACGAAAGCCCGTCAGGTACAGTGCCTGACGGGCTTTCATCTTTCTCTCTCGTGCGATTCTAAATACTGCGCATAAAATGGGCGACTTCGTCAGGATTAACAGTCCCCCCCATGATTTGTGACATGGCAACGTTTGTGGACTTCTTGCCGGTCAAACCGGACTCGACTTCGTCCACGATCAATTCCACCGGCATCGATTGACCGCCGTAGACACGCGGACCGCCGATGATCTTGGCTTTCGAAAAGCCGTAGATCGCCGTGGCAACTTCCTTGGCCAACCAGCCGACGTAGTTGAATTCCGGCACCACGATCAGCTTGGCCTTGCCGCAAAGCTGACGCAATTCCTGGGTCGGGAACGGACGGAGCGAACGAACCTTGATCAAACCAACGTTCAGGCCTTTCTCTTTGCAGAGGCGCACGGCTTCCCGAGATTGTGCCGCCGCACTTCCGGAGGCGATGATGATCGCTTCGGCGCCTTCGATGTTCTCTGCTGTGAGCAATCCGCCCATGTACTTATGGATGTACCTGCGTGACCGCTCCACAGCTGCCCACACTTCCTGTTGCCACACAGCGTGAATGTTGTACGCCATGAAGTTGGACTTTTGGACCGGGGCATCGCGAGACAAGCGAGCGGGAGGATTCTCCGCGTCAAGTACTGGCACTGCGCCACGCCAGGCTTCTCGCGGCGGCAACTTAATTCCACGGTCTTGCATGCGCACATAGCCGCGCGCGTGTGTCACGAAGAACCCGTCACAACAGACGCCGACTGGCAACGTCACATCGTTCTTTTCACTGATCGTGAATCCCGCCATGGTAAAGTCGAACATGTCTTGCTGGTTTTCGGCGTGAAATACGATCATGCCGCAGTTCAATAAATACGAGACTTCGATGTTATCCGGCTGAATAGCGAGCGGCGCGTTGACCACACGGCAGGTGAACATCGCGACAACTGGAAGACGGTGGCCTGGCCAGGAAGCGATCCCTTCCAACCCACGCAACGTGCCGGGACCCGCAGTCGCCGTATAACAACGAACACCAGAGCGGGACCCACCGGCGATGGCTGCCATGACGCCGACTTCTTCTTCGCCCCGATAATATTCTTTCACATAACCTTCGCCATAGAGCACACCCACAAGCTGCATGGTTTCCGATTGCGGAGTGATCGGATAGGCGATGGCCAAATCCACGTTCGAACGGCGGATGGCCTCTTTCGCCGCTTCGCTGCCGGTGATGAATTCCTTGGTCCGCGGTGCTTCGTGGAACATGTACTCCGGCGTCACCACTTTTTGCCGTTTGGCCTCGGCGTGCGGATCTTTCTTGGCCGCGCTGGGTGGAGCCGCTACACTGGTGATCGGATCACCTTGAGGATTTGTTTTGACTTCAGTTTCGCTCATAGTTGCACCTCTTGGCTAAATCGAGCGTTTCAGCCCGATCTTATCCTTCCCGCTTCATTTGTTCGGCAGTATGGCCGAACATGGCCGCGCTGCCGCTCTCCCCAGGTGTTGGCGCGAATTCCAGAGGATTTGCATGGGTCTTACCACCGTGGACCTTCGATTGCGTACCGGTAAAGCGCACGTTCTCCCCATTTGCTGGAAGCTTGATACCCATTTCTTCGCGCACCCTTTTAAAGATCTGCGCAACACGTTTGATCTTAAGGGTACCGGCGTCCCGAATCGTGAGCATGGCATCTTCGTGGCCCTGTTCGGCGCAAATAGCCATCGTGCAGCAATTCGTTCCCGCTCGGATCATCTTGAGGGTTAAGTTTGCGTAGTGGCAATGCACACCGATGAAGATGCAGGCCTCGATCTTATTGCCCCAAATCGTCAGGTTCGGGTGATTGGGGTTGATCACTTCTTCCGGGTCAATCTTCGGATACTTTGGCCGGTAGTCCGGCATTGGGATGATCATGACTTCCGGAATCTGCGCGGCGATTTCCAGCGTTGCCTTGGCTTTTTCCACTGCGTGATCATTCCATGCCCAGAGCAACATTGGCCCCGGGAAAATGGTCGCATTCGGGCTAGTCAACATCTTTCTCGCCATCTCTTCGATGACCACTTCTTCATTCGGCTCAAGCAGGCCATAAAACAGGCCCTGCCCAGGATCCGGCAGCGACACGCCCAACTGTGCGGCTGAGGGAGGATGGAAGCCAGCCGGCCCCGGCACAATAATATGTTCTCTCGCATCTGTTGTTGCCACGCCCCTTCCCCTTTCCTGCACTTATCCGACGACCGGACTGGCTAACACAGCCGTCGTGCTCTTTTCACTATACGTAATGTTTTCGGTCAACGCCGCCTTCGGCAACTGATCGATCATGATCATCTTGATTGCATTGTTCTTCGCCATATTGTCACAAACCCACACGCACTGCGCACAGCCCTTACAGCGATCCACAGCCACATAGGCTGACCCGTACTTGAATCCTTTGTCCTTGCCTATTTCGTCGCTGTACTGAATCGTATTGGCTTCAGGACAATACTGCGTGCAGAGCTTGCAACTCTTCGCGGCACAGATATCGACGCTAATATCAGCTACAAGATACATGGCACTCCTTTACACGGCTGCCGCAGCGGCTGGTTCCTCCGCGCGCTGAATCTCTTTGGCCGCCCACCCTTTATCGACGGCATAGTTCCAGCCCGCCCGCATTACAGCAACATTTTTCTCAATGAGTTCCTGTTTCTTCTTGAACTTTCGCTCGACGACACTATCCAATGCCGCCGTGCCGCCCGACACTACGAATCCTTTGCCAAGAAACCGATCCTTCACGGCCTGATCCAGCCCTGCCATGCTCGTCAGCCCGGTGATCGCTCCAATACAACCCATCAACGCCATGTTCGTGGCGAGATCCATGCCCGCAACATCCAATGAGGTCTTCGTTGCCGGGAAATAGTAGAGCTTCGCACGGCGCTCTTCCAATTCGCGGGCTTGATCTTTATGCAGCTTCATCGGCCCGTCGTTGTTGATCAACGCAATCCCGTCTTCCTTCAACCCAAAGTAAAATGGCATCGTGTAGGACTTGCCGTGCGTAATCACTTGAGGGTGGAAAATGATAATGATGTGCGGGAACGTAATCTCGCCGATCTCATAAATCGCTTCATCCGAGACGCGAACGTAGCTCTCAACCGGTGCCATCCGCTTTTCCGACCCGTAAAACGGAACGATCGTACTTTCGCCGCCGGCATTGATGACGGCAGTACTGAGAATATGCGAGCCGGTGACGACACCTTGCCCGCCGACGCCCGCCATTCGAATATTGAAACGCTTCGCCATGGTCAACCTCCCCGTGAATACCTAAGCCTTATTGGGAATCGCAGCAGCCGGCTTAGCGAGAAACTCCTTATAGCCATAGCGCTCAGTGAGGTATTGCTTCGCTTCTTCGCTGACATATTCCGTGAATTGATACCGGTCATTCTCGACCGTCTTGGCGTCTTCCATGACCTTGTCGGTTGGAATCGCGTACTCGATGTTGCAGGACGTGTAGGCCTGAATGTAGGTCGACCCGACTTCGCGGGCGATCAACACGGCCTTCTTGATCACGCTTTCTACGCGCCGCGGATTATTTGGCACCACCGTGGCTACATACGCGCATCCAGCGACCTTCGCCATTTGCAGCATGTCCATTTTCTCAAATTTCTTGCCGAGCGGGGCCATCTTCAGCACGGCCCCTCGATTGGTCATACCGCTCTCTTGCCCCCCGGTATTGCCGTAGACTTCGTTGTCCAGCATGATCGTGGTAAACCGCTCCTTGCGGAACCAGGAATGGAGCACCTGCTGGAAGCCGATGTCCGCTGTTCCGCCATCTCCGGCCATCACGACAACATCCTTGGGCTTATCGCCGAATCGAAGACGCAGACCGCGGGACAACCCGCTCGCCACACCGTTTTGATCGCCATAGTTGCCGTATACGAACGGAATCGCCGCCTGAGAAATAGCCAGACGTCCGCAACCGGCGGTGCCGACTGTAATGGTATCTTCGGGATTGGGGAATGCCACAATGGCGAGACGAATGAAGAGAGTCATGGCGCAGCCCGCACACATAGGATGCTCCTCCAGCACTTCTTTGAAGCTGCCCATCTGCGAGACCGTCACTTTCTTCCCGAACGGGCCATGTTCGACCATGTCCCGATATTCTTTCGGCATGAACTTTTCGAACCCATTTGAAAATTTCACATAATCGAGACTCATCAGGCACCTCCCTATGTCATGAGCAACGCCGGACCATCACTCGCTTGCACCGGATATAGTCTGAAACGGATCAACGTGGGGGCAATGAGGATGGACGACAATACGATCAAACCTGAATCAACCACCCATATCTGAGGCATCCTAGCAAAGCCCCCAAAAGGCTGTCAATCGTTCGTCCATTATCTCTGAATTCTGGCCACTCTGAACCAGCTGTAATGCAACAGGGCATTATACTAAACGGCCTTGACTCTCAACACAACGTCCCAGAAGGCCCATGGTCTCTAATAGAAGACCTAGTACCCATCCTGCCGGTGGGGCCATTGGCCCCAAAGAAACTCTCTCCTTCACATGACCAACAAAGCCGAACAAGGAACCCGCACAGGCATCCCGAAAATTTTGGCCAGGTGATTGCTGATCGTGCGCAATCCGTTTACACTACGCTCCATGCTAAATCGAGTGCTCATCTCCGGTGAAGACGAGAGCGGTGTGCATGTGGGCGGTGTCCATAAGCGCCCGCCGATTCCCGACAACACGCTCAAAGCCGAATGCCCGAAATTCATGGCGCATGGCCCATGCGGCGGCGTGCGAAAGGGTGGCTTGTGCGAAGTGTATCCGGAGATGAAATGTCCGTGGGTCTCGTTGTATCTTGAACTAGAAAAAATCGGCCAGACGGAGTGGATGAAACAAATGTGAGTGGGCTGGTGGGATGCCTCCTATGCCCGCACCCCCCGGCACACAGGATTGATTAGATTTTTAGATTTCTGACGATGCTCGGTGCATGCGCGTAGTCAGGAGGTATCCCCACCAGCCCAGAATAAAAGAGGGAACATGAAGGGAAAGAGAAAGACAATGCGACTGGGCTACAACAAGGATCATGCGAGGAGCGGGATCACGGCTCCGCTGCCGGAGATTGAGACGTTTCCCAATCAGTACAAGGGCTACGAGATCACCATCGAGATTCCTGAATACACGGCAATCTGCCCCAAGACCAATTTGCCAGACTTCGGCACCATCACGCTACACTACATGCCTGACAAAGAATGCCTTGAATTGAAGGCGCTCAAGATCTACATCCACGCCTACCGCAATCTGGGCATCTTCTACGAGAATGCCGTAAATAGAATTCTCCAGGATGTCGTGCATGCCTGCCGGCCTGTGTGGGCTAAAGTCACCGGGACCTTCACAGCACGCGGGGGCCTTTCGAGCAAGATCGAAGCGAAGTATCCATAAACCTGCTCGCGTAGCTCTATCGTTCAACTCATCGCTCTCCTCATCGCAACCAACGAAAAGTGCTCGTCCTTCGCCATGCGGATCATCTCCTTACGACGGCTCAGAATATGACCAGGGAGATGAGTGGCCTGTGCTAAAAAACTGATCCAAATTGAGTGAGAATAATCTCGCTGTTTTTCTCATTCGAAAGGATTCCGTTATACCCAACGATGTGCGATTACAGCCCGAGCAGAATGTGGCCAAGCTGCGCGAGATTGAGGTCAAGATTGGTTCAGATAAGAACGTGGGTAGCGCTTGCCGAGAGGCTAGAGCCACCAACAAAAGCTACTACCACTGGCGATGTGCGAACGGGGGCATGAAGGAGGATCAAGCCAGGCGCTTGAAGCAATTAGTGCAAGAGACTGCGCAACTCAAGCGTTTAGTGGGCGAGCTCCACCTCGAGAAGGCGGCGCTCACGGACGTAGCGTAAGGAAACTTCTAAGCCCACAGCGCCAGCGTGCGACTGTGCAACCTGCTGCGGGCAACTATCCGCGCTGATCTGAGCAGAAAGCATGCCAGCTTCTAGGCATGGTCAAGAGCACTTCGCGCTATGCAGAAGTGCCCACTGTGGATGAAACAGCACTGCGCCACGGTGTGCTGGCGGTGGCCAACTTGTATGGTCACTACGGCTACCGAACCGTATGGGGACTACTCAGTGGTGCGGGTTGGAAGACGACTGAAGCCGTGGTCAGACGCATTTGGCGTGAAGAAGGTCTGAAAGTTCCAGCCACGCAGCCCCCAAGAGCGAGACTTCGGCTCACCGACGACTCCCGTAGACGTCTACCTCCCGAAAGGGGTAACTCTGTAATGGCAGGTGACAAAAAATGTTGCCTGGAGGCCAGCATGGACAACTTTGTCAGCAAGCCGATCCCCTGGACGCGTTGAAGACAGCCCTCGATCGCTGGATTCCCACGAACTCACGCGATGATGACGGCACCACTTCCCCGAGCGGAAGTATTACCGCCTGAGCCACAACCTGCGAGCATACGGCTTCACAAATGCCCCTCCAGAGTGGAACCCCGTGATATGATATCTTCCACATCAGGCGTCCCGAGGGCCGGGGGAGAACATAACATGACGAGAGCCTATTGTGTGAGCCCTGTTGTGGACATATCGTCCTGTTCTGACATTGTACTCCGTCATTGATTTAGGCATGAGAACTATGACGATGTATAAAAACCGTTTCGAGAGGACGTTGCAGAATCACTGAGCTTGAATGATGGCCACCTACGCAATCGGCGATGTGCAGGGCTGCTATAAGCCCCTGCAGTGCCTACTTGATCGTATTCGATTTGATCCGAACACTGACCGACTCTGGTTCGTCGGCGATCTGGTGAATCGTGGTCCCAATTCATTGGGCGTGCTTCGCTACATCAAGGGTCTAGGCAATCGGGCGATCGCTGTGCTCGGTAATCATGACCTGTTCTTGCTCGCCGCCGCGGAAGGCATCGCCGTGCTCAGGCCCAAAGATACCATTCAGGATATCATCATCGCAGACGATCGTGCTGAGCTGATCAGTTGGCTCAGACACCTTCCCCTGCACCACCGAGAAAGAGACTGTTTCATGGTGCATGCGGGACTGTTGCCGCAATGGACCATTGATGAGGCAACAGCATTCGCTCGGGAAGTGGAGGATGCACTGTCAGGGCCCCAGTATCGCACTTTTCTTCAAGCACTCTTTCAGAGTCCAGCTCCGCCTTGGACACATTCACTGACAGGAATGAGCCGGTTGGTGAGTATCGCGCACGTAATGACGAGACTGAGAACCTGCACACTGACCGGAGAGATATCGAGTTTTTCCGGACCCCCTGAAAATGCTCCGGCGGGTTTCACTCCCTGGTTTCGCATTCCCGGCCGCCGCAACACCGGCACGACGATCATCACCGGCCATTGGGCAGCACTCGGCCTCCAGTTGGAACCTGACCACCTCGCCATCGACAGTGGTTGCGTCTGGGGAAGGCAATTGACAGCGGTGCGGTTGGACGATCGCAAGGTCTTTCAGGTTGAAAGTTCTGGCACATAATGCCATAGCTTGACCGCTCAACAAATCTTGATGAAATGCGCTCAAGCTCACGAACACACTCGTGACGGAGGATGGTCTGATGAAAACGCTTGCGGGGAAGGTGCACTAGGGACGGGTAGAGTGGGTGAACAAACTGGGCTCGTTGAAGGCCAGACCGTCATCGTCGTCGTTCCTGAACACCAGGACGTGCATTTTCACGCTGAAGTGATAACGCTCTTGGTACGGTTCGATGGCTTCCGAAACGAAGTCGGTCCGATCAGCTACGCCACCCGCAACCTCGTTCGTTAGGGCAGACGCAATGGTCAGTGACTATGGGGTGAATGGATCGGTGGCATTGAAATGGCTGATCGATGATGAGGCCGATATTTCCTGTGCCCGAACGATCCCCTCCGATATCTTGACTGGCAATACCCGGCTTCTGGCTCCTCCGCATTACATCAGCGAGTTCGGAAACGGCTTGATCATGGCCACCAGATGCGCATCGGGCGACTCTCGCAGGCCTTCATACCACTCCTCCACGGCTACTCGTCGACGCTCCTGAAGCTCCGCTCTGGACATCGCGACCGAAACGGCCTGCGTGTCAGAGGATGCGGACAAGGATCGACTAGAAATGGGTGACTTATTGCCAGACCCTGGGACCACCCGTTTGGCTCCTGAAATCGTCAAGCTTTCTCCAGCACCAACTGTCGACGATGGCGGGGCCGCAACGGTGACTACAGTGTTTCCCTTGGGATTCTCGGTAACCGGACTACCGCATCTCACCAACAGGGTCAACCCGACCATCACGCCGATCGGAGGGCTCGTGACACGGAGCGAGCGGAGTTAGTGATGGGATAAGGGGTACAGCATAGCCGCAGACACTGAGACGCAAGGTGGGAGGCCGTGCGACATTTCCATGGAGTCATACTCTGTGTGCCGAAGAGAGTTGAGTATTACGACTCAGTGCCGCTGGGTGCCAAGCAGAGCACTCTGAAAATCGGCACCAGATATTGATTTGCCTGGCCTCTAACTGCACCACTAGTGGAATCAGTGGTAGGATTCTGACGCGGAGGGAAACTTCCCTTGCTCGACTTCTGCTTTGTACCGGCGCAACGCCTGTAGCGCATCGGCTTTGAGATGTGCATAGGGTTTGACGAACTTGGGCACAAAGTCGTCGAAGAGTCCAAGCAGATCATAGAGCACCAGCACTTGCCCATCGCAATACGGCCCGGCGCCGATCCCAATGGTAGGGATCGTCAGTTGGTCAGTAATGGTGCGTGCAAGTTTGGCCGGTATCGCTTCGAGTACGATGGCAACAGCGCCTGCGGTTTGCAGCGCTTTTGCCTCCGCGACTAACACCTTCGCCTGCTCCTTGCCCTTCCCCTGTACCTTGTATCCGCCGTATTGATTGATGGACTGAGGCGTCATGCCGAGATGCCCCACGACAGGAATGCCCATCCGCGTCATCACGTCAACACGATCCAGCATGATCGTGCCCCCTTCGAGTTTGACCGCATGGGCACCAGCCTGGAGAAACCGACCCGCGTTGCGCAAGGCCTCTTCTGTTCCAGCCTGATAGGACATGAACGGCATGTCACCGATGACCAGCGATTGCTGCACCGCCCCGGCTACGAGTTTGGTGTGGTACAGCATGTCCTCCATCGTCACCGTCAAAGTGTTCCGTTTCCCTTGAACTACAATGCCGAGAGAATCCCCGACCAAGATCGTTTCGATGCCGGCCTGCTCCACCATGCACGCAAACAGCGCATCATAGGCCGTCACCACGACCACTTTCTTGTGTTCGCGCTTATACCGTTCAAGATCCGGTACGGTCATCATCCGAGTTCCGCCTTGGTGATGATCTCTTCCAGCCGATGGATCCCCTTGATGGCCATGATGTGGACCCCATCGCAGTGAGGACGCACAGCCTTGATCGTGCGGACCGCAATTTCCACACCGGCATCCTCGGACTTATCTCCGGCAGCGCGTAGCTCATCGAGCATGACCTGCGGCACCGCCATTCCAGGGATATTGGCGTTCATGAACTCTGCCATCTTCACGTTGCGCAGCAAGAGTATACCGGCCAGCACCTTGACCTTGAAAGGACGCACAGCCTTCATGAAGCTGGCGAATAGCTCGGGGTTGTAGACCGCTTGCGTTTGAAAAAACTCGGCTCCGGCCTTTATCTTGACTTCAAATTTCATCAACACTGGGCCGACAAGATCCGCCTCCGGCGTCGCCGCAGCGGCAATCGTAAACTCCGTCGCGCCGTCCAGTTTATGACCAGTTAAGTCCCGGCCCTCGTTCAACCCTCGGACCATCTGCATGACTTGCACGGAATCCAAGTCGTAGACTGGCTTAGCTTCTTTATGGTCACCGACGGTCGGATAGTCACCAGTCAGGCAGAGAATGTTGCGGATCCCCAACATATGGGCACCCATCAAATCGGACTGCATGGCGATGCGGTTTCGATCGCGGCAGGTCAGCTGCATCACCGGATCGTGCCCCATTTCATACAGCAGCCGGCACACTGGCAATGAGCCGGCCCGGACCACCGCCGCCGTGTTGTCGGTCACATTTACACCATGCACACGACCGACGAGCCGCTTCGCATTCTCCAAAATACCGACGATGTTCGTGCCCTTCGGCGGGTTGTACTCGATCGTGACCGCAAATCGGCCCTCATCGAGCACTTCTCTCAACCTCCTCGGCTCCCGACTCATCTTACTACTCTCATCCGAACCTCTCCGTCCTTCCTTCGCCTCTTGGGATTCTGAGCACGGACAACTTCAGCCGCACGCATGCGCTGAGCAGCGCCTATAGCCTAAAAATCTGATAAATTCTCGTGTGTGCAGTGCGCGAGCGAAGAAGTCGTTCCTGCCCTGAATCCCTATTACAGCATTCCCGCGCTTCTCTTCGCCGACTCCACTGTATTGTCAAGCAACATGGCGATCGTCATCGGCCCGACCCCGCCAGGTACCGGACTGATCCACCTGGCCTTCTGACTGACCGGCTCGAAATCGACATCACCGCAGAGCTTGCCGTCAGGCAACTTATTCGTCCCGACATCGATCACCATAGCTCCGTCTTTAACCATATCGGCCGTGACGAACTTTGCCTTTCCGATCGCCACCAGCAGCAGATCCGCTTCGCGGCACACAGCGGGAAGATCTTTCGTTTTCGAGTGGCAAATCGTCACCGTCGCATTGCGTTGGAGCAGCATCAGTGCCAACGGCTTGCCCACGATGTTACTGCGTCCCAAGACCACGGCGCGCTTGCCCTCGATCGTCATACCAGCCGACTCGATCATTTTGATCACACCCTTCGGTGTACAGGCCTCGAACATAGGATGCCCTTCGACCAACCTGCCGAAATTGTACGGATGGAACCCGTCGGCATCTTTGTCGGGCGACACCGCTTCAAGAACCACTCGGCTGTCGATCTGCTTCGGCAGCGGGAGCTGAACCAGAATGCCATGAATCTTTGGATCGGCATTTTTCTTTTTAATTAAAGCCAGCAACTCCACTTGCGTGGTTGATGCCGGCAATTTGTGATCATCGACGTAGATGCCAGCCAATTCGCACGCTTTCTGCTTGTTCTTCACGTACACATGCGAAGCCGGATCGTCCCCCACCAGAATCGTTGCCAGCCCAGGCTTGGCCCCAGTCTTCGCCAAGACCGCTGCTGAATCGACCGCCAATCTCTCTCGAACCTGCTGCGCCAGTGCTTTCCCATCGATCAATTTCGCCGCCACAATGTCCTCCTAAATGACAACGGTTAAGGCCAAGATTGAGGCTGAGCGATATTCTGGGCGCCTAGGTTCACTCAGCCTTAGCCTCAACCTATTTTTGAATTCGGGCACCTTAGCAGGGCCATTTTATCCAAGTCAACGCTCTCCGAGACGGTGAAGGATTGAACAATCCCGCTTCACCGTTCACTCCTAACCCACCGTTCCTTGACAGTGTCTTTCCACGTTGGCTACGATGCGGCACGATCATCACTAGTCACTGACATTGATTATTCCATCATTCTGCTCGAAGCTTTCTCTATGCCGAAACCTCGTGTGTGTGGGTTTCGTACTCAGTTTTGCCCAGCTCAGTCACGCGGCACAGATTACCGGTTTGGAATCGCCCAACAGTTTCGTCGGCGACACAGCTGGAAAAGAATATTTCATCTCCAACATCAATGGAGACCGAGAGGTTAGAGACAACAACGGATTCATTACGAAGTTGGATCACAACGGAAAGATTATCAACCTCAAATTCATTCAAGGCGGTGTGGCGAATATCCTTCTGCATGCGCCGAAAGGACTGGCGCTGGTCGGGCAGATCCTCTATGTGGCGGACCTCGATCAACTCAAAGGGTTCGACAAGACCACGGGAAAGCTGCTCGTCATCGTATCGTTCCCCGCCGCCTCGTCACAACACGTTGTCTCGTTGAGCGATGTCGCCGCCGAACCAGCCGGTCTCCTGTACGTCTCAGACCAACAAGGCAATGCCATCTACAAGGTCACCCCGTCCGCCAACCATCAGGCGGCCCTTCTGATTCATGACGACCGGCTCGCGGGACCAGCCAGCATTGCCGTGCACCCCAAAACTGGCCATATTATTGCCGTCAGTTGGGAAAAGGGGAAGATCCTGGAGGTGACACCGGAAGGGCAGCTCACGGAACTGGAATCCAATGGATTTTTCACCGGCCGTTTCCAGAATCTGAGCGGAGTGGACTTCGACCGTTGGGGGAATATGTACCTGTCAGATCAGACCAAAGGAAAGATTTGGCGGATGACGAGAGATCATCGGTTTCACGTCATTGCTGAGTATCTGCTGGCCCCTGCGGATATCGGCATCGATCGCGCGAATAATCTCATTCTGGTCCCCTATCACTACGCTCATGCCGCGGAAATGAATGGACTCGAAGCGCCGTCAGATGGCAAACGCAAGGACGAGAAACGGACCCTGACAGACTATGGCTTCATTTCCCCACCACCTAAGTCCGATCCTGAAGGAGCGGCAAAAAAATGAGCCTGTGCGTCTACTGCAAGCAACGTAAAGGCAAACGCCTCTGTCCTGCATTGAGTAGATCAATTTGCAGTGCCTGCTGCGGCGAGCACCGCCTCACCCGCATCACCTGTCCTGACAGCTGTGTCTATTTAGACAGCGGAAGCGATTACCAGCAACGGCGGTTGGCGGAACAGTTCATGCCCACCCGGCAGAACTTCTATCGAGACTTGGCTGAACTTGGCGGGGATAAGGCCGTGGCGTTGTTCAATCTCATCGAAGTCGTCACGTTCAGCTACTTTGCTGGCCGCCATGACGGACAAGACGCAGAAATCGTCGCAGCCATTCAGGCGTTGCGCCGTACGCTCAGCCCCCTCCATGTGCCTTCCGCGCCCACACCGGTGTTTGCCGGACACCTCAAAAAAGAATATGAAGTCTTCCGTAAGGAGAACCCACAGCAGATTGCGGATCTCTCGGACGCGCCCGAAGTGCTGGATCGGGTCGTAACATTTGTCTCGGACTTTTCAGGCAAGGATTTTCAATCGCAGCGGTTCTTGAGCGGGCTCCTCGGGTACGTGAAGACCTACCACCCGCAGCTTGCAGATCATCTCCGCAAGAAGCGAGAGTCGGGGCACATCATCCTGCCAGGCCAATCCTTCATGCCTCCACCGGTTCCCGAGACGTATGCCCACGGCCCCCGGCTGTGAGCATCATCACTAGCACTCCTGCTTCATGAGGGTTCTAATCGTGCGTCCCTCGATAAGCACAGCAGTGGGTTCGGCAGTTGCAGTAAGAACGTTCAGGAATAAGGCGGGTTAGCCTAAGACCGCTGAGAGATGCACAAACCCAGAGGATCCGGCAGGTTCACGCCCATACACCGGTGGTACGGGCACCAATATGTGTTGCAGTGCATGCTCAAAATTGCGAGCAAGATACCGGTATGATTCGTTTGTGAGTGCGATGATCTGGGCACCGAATTCACGATCCGTCTTCCACCGTACCACCACCTGGTTCATCTCGATGCTGCCCCTTCCATTCGGGAGCTGAAACTGTGCACTGATGATCCTGTCACACGAGAAACCTGCCTACGCTTCGATCCGAAACCCGTTCAACAAAAAATCCCGTACAATCACAGACTGAATTGTACGATGCAATCTATACCACCCGAGATACTCTGTGGTAACTCTTCGGTACATGCGCCGCATGGAAGAAAGACTCACTGGACCACTCCTTGGCTAAGAAGTACTGGGCCAAGGATAGCCGCGAGAGAGTTCTCAGGAACATCCTACAAAAGACACCCCTCGAAAGGTGGGATCAAGAGAAGTCGAAACGATCGCAACGTGTCGGGGGCAGAGCTACTCCACAATCGTGACCGTCATCTCGACACGATCAATTGGATTGTCACATGGCCCTTTGTCTGCCTGTGTTGCAACAATTTCATCCTTGGCCCCATTGACACATTGCACTTTTGGCTGGTTAACGATCTTATCGGCCACTCCGATCCCTTTCGTCACTTCACCGAACGCCGTGTATTTAGAATCGAGGAACTGCGAATGCTCGACCACAATGAAAAACTGTGAACCAGCCGTATTGGGGTCCTGCGCTCTCGCCATTGAAACAACTCCACGCTTGTGTGGAATATCGTTGAATTCAGCCTTGAGCGTGTATCCAGGCCCACCCTGTCCATAGGTGTCTTTCCTGAGCGGGCTCTTCGTGTTGGGATCTCCTCCTTGAATCATAAACCCTGGAATCACTCGATGAAAAATGGTGCCGTTGTAGAACCCTGACTTGGCCAAGTTGACAAAATTCTCGACGTGCTTCGGCGCCTGATCCGGATAGAACCTGACATGGATATCGCCGAACTTGGTTTTAATGATTGCCTTGGGCCCTGACTCAGATGAGAATTCCGCCACCGGCTGGACTTCCTTCCCACTGCAGGCAACCACCAGCGCCAGTAGATTCGCCGTGATCGCGCCGATCCATCGACTCTTCGTCATCTGTCTGACCGCTGACATGCACTCACCTACTCAACCACCACCGTGATCTCGACCCGCTCGTTTGGAAGATCGCGGCCGTTTCTCGGCAGACTGACGATCTTGTCCGCGACCTCGATCCCCTTTACCACTTCGCCAAACACCGTGTATTGGCCGTCCAGAAAATTGGAATCTTTCACGACAATAAAAAACTGCGACCCGGCGCTATTGGGATCGTTCGTTCGCGCCATTGACAGGATTCCCCTCCGGTGAGGCACGTCATTGAATTCTGCCTTCAGATGCTCAGCCGGTCCACCCATGCCGTATGTATCAGGCTTGTTCAGATCTTTCGTGTTCGGATCGCCGCCCTGGATCATGAACCCGGGGATCACGCGATGGAAGATCGTCTTGTCGTAAAAGCCTGATTTGGCTAATTTCACAAAGTTCTGCACATGGTTCGGTGCCTTGTCAGGAAAGAACGCGATTTCCATGTTACCGAATTTGGTCTTGATCACGGCTTTTGCCTGGTCCACTTTTGCCGGCGCCTTGTCCGCAGCCTCACCAAGTCCCGCGCTCACCATCAAACTCATCCCAGCAACCCACCCAATCATCCCTCCCAACATCGTCATCCTCCTTGACTCCATCGGCCCACACATTGCCCATGCATCTTATCATGATCGAAAATGCTTACGGCATCTTTCGCGTCAGTGCCTCTCTAGCTGCCGCTTGCTCCGCTTCCTTTTTGGTCTTGCCGGATCCGCGTCCCGCCAGTTCGCGATTGAGCGTCACTTCGACGTCAAAATGCTTGGCATGATCAGGACCTGATTCCTTGACGATGGCATACTCCGGTAACACGTCATGCCGTTTCTGACACCATTCCTGAAATTGTGTCTTGTAGTCATCCGCGCCCGGAACATGTTGCCGGTTCATCACGGATGAGAATTCCGGCTCAAACAACTTAGCCACGACCGCGCGGCCCGCTTCAAGACCTCCATCGAGATAGACCGCAGCAATCACGGCTTCGAGCGTATCAGCCAACAGGGAATCTTTCTCTCGCCCTTTTGATCGCTCCTCGCCACGCCCCAATTTCAGCCACTGCCCAAGTTGTAACCGCCTGGCGACTGCACAGAGAACCAATTCGCTGACTAACCGGGCTTTGAGTTTCGAAAGCGTGCCTTCTGATGTATTTGGTAACGAGTGGGATAGTTGCTCACTCACCAGCAATGACAGTACCGTGTCACCGAGAAACTCCAGTCGTTCGTTGTGAGCGGCAGAACCTTCCCGCTGCTCGTTCACAAAGGACTTGTGTGTCAGCGCTTCGTCAAGAAGAGCAAGTCGGTTAAAACGATACCCGAGAGCGGGCTGAAGTGATTCGGCTGGTCCGACCGACATCATAGGGTTCAGGTCTATCGGTAAAATCGCGATCAGAATTGCGACTTCTTGAAGAGCAGACAGGCATTGACCCCGCCGAACCCAAACGAGTTGGACAGCGCCACTGTAAGCGGCACAGGCCTCGCCTTGTGCGGCACGTAGTCGAGATCACAGGCCGGGTCCAGATTGTCCAGATTGATCGTGGGCGGTAGCAGGCTGTGATGAATGGCCAAAACGCTGAACACCGCTTCGATCCCGCCGGCGGCACCCAGTAAGTGGCCCGTCATCGACTTCGTTGAACTGACAGGAATCTTGTAGGCCTGTTTGCCGAAGACGGTCTTGATCGCCTTGGTTTCGATCGCATCCGCCATCGTCGAAGTCCCATGGGCGTTGATGTATCCGACCTCATGCTTGCCAATTCCGGCATCTTTTAACGCCATCTCCATGCAGCGGACGGCACCCTCCCCCTCCTCTGGGGGAGCCGTAATGTGGTAGGCGTCGCTGTTCATCGCGTAGCCGATCACTTCGGCATAAATCCTGGCGCCGCGGCGGCGGGCATGATCCAGATCTTCAAGCACAACCACGCCAGCCCCCTCCCCAAGCACAAATCCGTCCCGATTCTTATCGAACGGACGACTCGCTTTCGTTGGCTCATCATTTCGGAACGACAGCGCCTTAGCCGCGGCGAACCCGGCGACACCCAATGGGGTGATCGCGGCCTCGGCCCCGCCCGCCACCATCACATCCGCATCGCCGCGCTGAATCAGACGGTACGCATCCCCGATACAATGATTACCGGTAGCACACGCCGTGACTGCACAGGAGTTCGGCCCCTTGGCACCGATCCGGATTGCCACCTGGCCCGATGCCAGATTGATGATCGTCATCGGAATGAAAAACGGGGACACTCGCCCAGGCCCCTTTTCCTTGATCACATCATGATAATGCTCGATCGACCCAAGTCCACCGATCCCGGAGCCGATGCAGACTCCAACCTTGGTCGCTTCTTCCAGAGCAACTTTCAGCCCTGCGTCATCCACAGCCAGTTGGGCGGCACCCACGGCGTAGTGGATGAACGTATCCATCTTCTTAATTTCTTTTTTTCCGATAAACCTGGCAGGATCGAAGTCTTTCACTTCTCCGGCGATCTGAGCATCAAATCCAGCAGGATCGAACTTCGTGATCCGGCCGATGCCAGATTCACCGGCACACAAGGCCTTCCACGTTTTCTCGACTCCCGTACCAAGCGGCGTGACCAGCCCAAGGCCGGTCACAACGATGCGTCGTGTGCTTCGATCACCCATGGCAGCCAATGTGGCTCACGATTTTGCCTTGATATACTCCAATGCCTTTCCAACCGTGAGGATTTTCTCAGCATCCTCATCCGGAATTTCAATCGCGAACTCCTCTTCGAGCGCCATCACCAGCTCGACGGTATCGAGCGAATCGGCACCCAAATCTTCCACAAAAGAAGCCTCCGATGTAACCTCACCCTCTTCCACACCAAGCTGTTCGGCGATAATCTTCTTCACACGCTCCTCAACAGTTGCCATTGTGCTCCATGCCTCCTTCCCCGAATAAAGCACACACTGCACCGCCGCAGGGGGATGTGCGGCAGCCATAGATCGCGTCCATTCCGAGATATCACGCCATCAACATGCCGCCGTTCACATGCAGCACATGGCCGGTGATGTACGCCGCGTCTTCGGACACGAGAAATTGCACCGCCGCCGCAATATCCGCAGGCGTACCCAATCGTCCCAACGGAATTTGTTTTTGCAGCGCATCTTTCACATCGACCGGCAACCCATGTGTCATCGCCGTATCAATAAAACCCGGTGCCACCGCATTGACTGTGACATTGCGGCTCGCATATTCCCGCCCAACCGTCTTGGTAAATCCGATCACAGCCGCTTTCGACGCAGCGTAATTGGCCTGCCCTGCGTTTCCCATCGCTCCGACAATCGATGCAATATTGACAATGCGACCATACCGCTGCTTCGTCATAACCTGCAAGACTGCCTTGGTACAGTTGAACGTGCCATTGAGATTGACCTGGAGAACCAGATTCCAATCTTCTTCTTTCATGCGGAGCAGCAAGCCGTCTCTTGTAATACCGGCATTGTTCACGAGAATATCTATTTTTCCCCAAGCCTGGAGCACCTGGTCGGCCATGACTTTAGCATCGCCGGCATCCGCGACGTTGACCTTGACGTTCAACGCTTTCCGGCCCAATTTTTCAACGGCCGCGACGGTCTCGCGGGAACGGCTTGGATCAAGATCCGCAACCGCGACGTCGGCGCCGGCCTGGGCCAAACGCTCAGCGATCGCGCGGCCAATTCCTTGCGCTCCACCGGTCACAATAGCAGTTTTCCCTTGTAATGGCATCACAACTCCGTTCATCGCTCACCGTGATTCGTTATTTGCTCTGACTACACCGTTTCACGATTCATGATTAACGCCTTGAGCGTCAACTCCAACGACTTCGGATCGTTCACATTCAGCAATTCCGCATCGGGTTGGATCCGTTTGATCAAGCCGGTTAACACGGTCCCCGGTCCCACTTCCACGAACGTTGTCACGCCCATCTTACTCATCACCGTGATTGAGTCTTCCCATAACACGGAAGAGGGCAGCTGTCGGACCAGCGATGCCTGAATCTCACTGGCTTGCCGGATCGCCCGCGCCTCCGCATTGGTAATGAGTGGGGCCGTCAAGTCAGCCCATTGCACTACCGCCAAATCTTTGGCCAATCGGTCAGCCGCACGTTGCATCAGCGGTGTGTGCACCGGCACGCTTACTGGCAGGGGGATCGACTTCTTACATCCCTGTTCTTTGGCCAACTCGATAGCCCGCTCCACTGCCAATTTTTCCCCCGCAATCACGACCTGTCCGGGCGAATTGAAATTAGCTGCGGCCACGACTCCGATTGCCGACGCCACCCGACAGACTTCCTTGATGATGTCCGGCGCGAGACCTAGCAATGCCGCCACCAGTCCTGTTCCAGGGGGTACGGCTTCCGACATATACCGGCCACGTTTTTGAACCAGCCCGACCGCATCCCGAAACGACAAGCCACCTGCAGCCACCAATGCGGAATATTCCCCCAAACTGTGACCTGCCACCGCAACCGGTTTGATTCCCACCGACTCGACCATTTTCAACGCGGCGATGCTACTAACCAAGAGCGCCGGTTGCGTGTACTCCGTCAGATTAAGCCGTTCAGCCGGCCCCTCGAAACACAGCGCAGCGCTGTCGTAGCCCAGCACCGCCGACGCTTCCTCGTAGACCCGCTTCAATGCCGGATGAGCCTCGCAGAGCGCCTTGCCCATCCCGATAGATTGCGAACCTTGGCCTGGGAAAACCAGGCCGACTCCGGAAATCATAATAGGCAGTTAGATATCGTAGAAATACCTTGGAATGTCAACGGGAAAAAGTTTTACCCAAGCCGCCATGGAACATCTCGCCTGTTACCATCGAATCATGGCGGATGACCAGGTCAGGCCCGCACCAAACGCTCCCAGCATGACCAACGATCCCTCTTTGATGCGTCCCATCCGCACGGCTTCATCCAACGCAAGCGGAATAGATGCCGCCGACGTGTTGCCATAGCAATCGAGGTTCATCATCACTTTTTCCACAGGAAGACCAAGCCGGTCCATGACCCCTGTGAGAATTCGGACATTAGCCTGGTGCGGCACATAGAGATCGAGATCGTCCACACGAAGACCGTTTGTTTTCAAGGTTTCCCGCGCAATCTCTTCCAACATTCTCACGGCCACCTTAAAGGTTTCATTCCCCTTCATCTTGATGCACTGCAGATGTTCCGCAACCACCTTTTTAGACGGAGGCATGCGAGACCCCCCCCCGGGCACAGCAATCAACTCGTTCAAGTTGCCGTCTGAACGGAGATGCGTGGAGAGGATACCTCTTTCTCCCTCAACGGCACTGACAACGGCCGCCCCAGCTCCGTCTCCAAACAAAACACAGGTATTGCGGTCGGTCCAATCGGTGATAGCAGACATGACTTCCGAGCCAATGACCAGCACATGCCGCATGCCGGCTTTCACATACGCATCAGCCACTGACAGCGCATACACAAATCCGCAGCAGGCCGCGGCAATATCGCAGGCCGCGGCTTTAGTTGCACCGAGTCTATGCTGGACGAGACAGGCGGTCGCCGGAAGCGGATAGTCACCCGTGCAAGTGGCGACCAAGATCATATCAAGATCTGAGGCGGGTAGGCTTGCTGCGTCCAGTGCGCGTTTCCCGGCTTCTACAGCCAAATCTGAGCAGGCTTCTCCGGACCCGGCGATGCGGCGTTCTCGGATGCCTGTCCGTTCGCGAATCCACTCGTCTGATGTCGCGACCAGACGTTCAAGGTCAGCGTTGGTGAGCACCTTGGCCGGCGCGTACGAGCCCGTTCCGGTAATACGAGCCTTCATGTTGCTATTCTAGCTGAACAGGCGGGCGAGCAAGACTGTCTTCGATATTTCGTTGAATGAGTTCACGCACGCGCCCTTCCGCCATCCCTTTGGCCCGACGAATCGCGTTTTTGATCGCCTTCGCCGAGGACCGGCCGTGGCAAATCATGGTCGTCCCATTCACCCCCAATAGCGGCGCGCCGCCGAATTCGGCATAATCGATCCGTCGCTTGAGATTCTTCAGTGGACCCGCGATTAACGGATAGGCCAACCGTCCGAAGAAGGAACGAGCGATCTCCTTGCGCAACAGTTTACTGATCGTCTCGGCGACGCCTTCGGAAATTTTCAGTGCAATATTCCCGATAAACCCGTCGCACACCACGACATCTGCGATGCCGCTGTACACTTCACGCCCTTCGACGTTGCCGATGAAATTCAGCTGACTCGTCTTCAACAGTTTGAAGGCTTCTTTTGTGACTTCGTTGCCCTTGCTGTCCTCTTCACCGATACTCAGCAGACCAACGCGGGGGTTGGGCTTATTGAACAAATGTTTGGCATATTCGTTGCCCATCACAGCAAATTGCTGGAGATCCTTGGCACTGCAATCGACGTTGGCCCCCACATCCAGAATAATCGCCTCGCCGGTCACAGTCGGAAGGCTGGTGGCGATCGCCGGACGTTCCACACCTTTCGTCAAACCCAGCACAAAAAACGACGCCACCATACTCGCCCCGGTATTCCCAGGACTCACGACTGCGTCGGCCTCACCGTTCTCAACCATCTCCGTTGCGACCCAAATCGACGAATCCCGCTTCTTCCGCGCCATCGATGCAGGTGACTCATGCATGGTGACGACTTGGGAGGCATGCCGAATCGAAATTCGGTCATCGGTGCAGCCCAGACGTGCACATTCTTTCTTGAGCGTAGTTTCATCACCGACGAGAATAATTGCGATGTCAGACTCTCTCGCCGCTTGGAGGGCACCCTCGATACAAGGAACAGGACCGTGATCTCCTCCCACTGCATCAAGCGCGATCTTCATGCGAGACGATGTGCTCACGGATGGTATGTGACAACCCAGCTGTACAAGTACCGCTCCCGTGCATCAGTCGAAGGTGACAGGAGTGTAGCGCACTGGGAGACTTTGCACAACGGATGGTGATGAGGGGCGCGCGTCCTATGCACGCCGTCAGGCTTCTTCGACTTGAATGACGGCTTTACCCTTATATGTTCCGCAATTCAAACAGGTGTAATGCGGGAGCTTTAACGCATGGCACTGTGGGCACACTGCCATCCCCGGAGGGGTCATACGTAGTTTTTGAGTGCGACGCTTATCACGTCTTGCCCGTGAATGTTTATGTTTTGGATTCGGCATGGTGACTCCTTCTTCCCCTCGATTCAGCGCCGTCCGGCATCCCTCAGCTTCTCTTTCATCGTGCGTAGCACATCAAACGGGCCTCCTACGGGCACGTCACCGCAAGGGCAAGGCCCTTCATTCAAATCATGTCCACAACGGGCACAGAGACCAAGACAGTCAGGTGCACACAACGGGTACATCGGGGATGCCAGGATCACCTGTTCTCGCAACATCAGCGCCAGATCCAGATGATCACCCGTAAAGTAATAGAGATCGTCGTTCTGCTCTTCTTCCTCAACCACAGGAGGCGTTGCCGATTTTTTCTTTTGCACTCCGTCCCGTTTCCCGGTCAGCCCCGTGGACTTAATCTCCCGTTCGTAGGCGACGCGTAAGGAAAACGCTACCGGCTCGTCGAAATTCTTCAGGCACCGCACGCATTGCCGAATTGCTGTCCCTTCTACCACCCCCGTCACGCAGATCATTCGATCGGCAATCCGAAGATCCAGCCCAACTGCTGCCGTGCCACGCAATGCGACATGGGTATCGTCAAGCCCCAATTCTTCAGCGGTCAGATCCCCAGACAGAGACACCCCATCCGCCGTGATGTTCGCAATCTTGGGCGTCAATAGATCCGTCATGATCCCGAGGGACAGACTGCCGTCCAGCTCCCACATGCTACGATTCGCACTACACTCGCCGGTCACGCTCGTTATCGCTCTTCAGCAAAACATATAATGGCGATATGCCGCGCCCGCTTCACGGCCACGGCCAGCTCGCGCTGATGGTGCATGCAGTTGCCCGAGATGCGGCGAGGGACGATGCGTCCTCGCTCTGTCAAGAAGTTTCTCAACAACCCTGCGTCCTTGAAATCAATCGGCGCCTTGTCCAAGCAAAACCGGCAAGGCCGCCGCCGTTGAAACATCCGCCCGCCGCCACGCTCGCCGTCATTGCTCAGCTCCATTACTGCCTCCTCGTTCTATGTACTCACCCTTGCTCATCCATGACATCATAGCTCGGTTCATCGTGGATCGGCGGTTCACCTCCGCCTCCACCACCACCGTCTTGGCGTTTAGGCATAAAGGTCACAGTCTGCGCCACGACCTCGTGCTTGCTCCGCTTCTGGCCGTCTTCTGTCTCCCATCGGCGTTGCTGCAACCGGCCCTCGACGATCGCCCCATTGCCCTTGTTGAGATATTGCCCGCAATGTTCCGCTTGTTTGCCGAATACCACGATATCGACAAAACACACTTCTTCCTTCAGATCCTCACCCTGCTTGAATCGGCGACTCACGGCTAACCCGAAGCTCGCTACCGGGGTCCCGCTCGGTGTATACCGTAGTTCGGGATTCTTGGTGAGGTTCCCCATCAGAATGATTTTGTTAAATCCGGCCACCATCGGACTCCTGTGCCAAGGCCTCGACCGGCCGTCGTTCCATCAGGGGCTTCTCATGATGGATCGTCAGAAACTTGATGATGTTGTCTTCCAATCGGTATGCCCGCTCCAGTTCACCGACCGTATTGTTCGGCGCCTTGAAGTAAAAATAGGCGTAGGTGCCCTTCCGCTCGCGCCGGACCTCGTACGCCAGCTTCTTCTTCCCCAAATTTTCGGCTTTGATGAATTGCGCGCCGGTTTTGTCGGCAACACTCTTCATCTTCTCAATGAGCGCCTTGGTCTCCTCATCGGAGACAGATGGACGAATAATAAATAGAGACTCGTAGAGCTCCATGCAGTAATCCTCCTGGACAAAGGCCCCCGAACCAGTCGGGAGCGAGGTGTAGGGCGCCTTGATATTGCTAAGGCTATGGGACAGTAACACAGGGTGAAAATAGCTGTCAATAAAGTCGAAGCTCAGGAAATAGGCACAACGAAGTGCCGCTCATTTGGTTGAAGCTACTTGGTAAAAAGTCCTGCCGACGACATCTTGAACGGCATGCAAGGCAACCTGGACCTGCTGCATCAACTCATTGGCCTGTTGTCCGTGTAGGAAGGGACGATTAACCCAATGCTGACAGCCACCGCCATCTCGACCGAGGACCATCATCAGGTCCCACTGCCCACGAATTCAGACGTTAAACCGAAAATACACGATATCCGCTTCTTTGATCACGTAATCCTTGCCCTCGAGACGGAACAACCCTTTTTCCTTTACCTTGGCCTCAGACCCGCAGGCCAGCAAGTCATCGTAATGGTAGATCTCCGCACGGATAAATCCCCGTTCCATATCAGAGTGAATCTTTCCCGCCGCTTGAGGGGCTTTGGTATTCCTTGGAATCGGCCAGGCGCGGGATTCGATTTCGCCGGCGGTGAAGAACGTCACCAGATCCAGTAAGCTGTAGGCTTCGCGTGTCAATCGGATAAGGCCCGATTCGGTCAGACCCATTTCGCTCAAAAAGTCAGCCCGTTCAATGTCAGGCAGTGAGGATAGTTCCGCCTCGAACTGCCCACAGATGGTGACAGCGCGAGCCCCACGTTTGCCGGCGAAGTCGCGCACAGCCTGAACCATGACTTCATCCCCGTTTATCCCTTCAGAGACGTTCGCCACAAACAGGACCGGCTTGGCAGAGAGCAACTGACATTCGGCGAGAATTACCCGATCTTCCGCTGTATATTCCCGATTGCCCAACCATTCGCCTTTGTCGAGCACGCCGATGAGCTTCGTGAGAAACTCTACTTCACATGCCGCCTTCTTATCGCCGGCCCGAACTTTCTTCTCGGTCTTCTGCTTGCGGCGGTCGAGTGTCTCCAAATCGGCAAGTATCAATTCCGTTTCAATCACGCCGATATCGCGAAGAGGATTCACGCCACCGCTGACATGCACCACGTCCGTTCCTTGGAAACACCGCACGACATGCAGAAGCGCATCGACTTCCCGGATGTGGCTGAGAAACTGATTGCCGAGTCCTTCGCCCTTACTGGCGCCTTCAACTAAGCCTGCAATGTCACGGACTTCGAGTGTGCTGTAGGTGGTCTTTTTCGACTTAAAGAGGTTGGTGAGTGTGACAAGCCTCGGATCAGGCACGAGGGCAATGCCGGTGTTCGGATCGACGGTCGCAAATGGATAATTGGCCGCCAAGGCCCCGCTCCCGGTCAACGCATTGAAGACCGTCGTCTTGCCGACATTTGGCAGCCCAATCATGCCGCAACAGAGTCCCATACCCTTTTCCTTCTTCTCTTAATTCTTAAGGGGTACAACCAGGTTGACCTCGCTGCGCGCATCCACCAAGCACCACCCAACATCCTAAGATCTAATTTTATGGCCTCGCGTGCGCGGTGGGTGAGCACCAGGTCAGTCTGGTTTCTCCTCATCCTCTGCCCGTTCCCGCACATTAAATTCGTTCATTGCCACGGCGATGCCCCGATGGATCAGACATTCCAACGCGTCGACCGTCCGATCCAGGCAGGGTTCCAGCACTTGAACCTCCTCACACGTCACGGGCTCTAATACATAGTTGGCGGAATTCTGTCCAGGTGCGGGTCGGCCGATTCCAATCTTGACACGGACAAACTGCGGCGTCCCCAACGCCTCAATCACCGACTTGATCCCATTGTGTCCCCCATGCCCGCCGGCCAGCTTGATCCGCAACCGCCCCGGCTCCAGGTCGAGATCGTCATGGATGACGATGAGATCCTCGACCGTGAGTTTGAATTCTCGAAGAAGGCCTTTGAGGGGAGGGCCGCTGAGATTCATCCAATCCAGCGTCCCGGCAAGTTCAATTAGCTCAGACCCAAGCCGTCCGCTTCCACGATGAGCAAGACCACGCCGGGTAAGACGGATAGACCACCGAGCGGCAGCCCGCTCGATACCCCACATGCCGATATTGTGGAGAGTTCGGGTGTAGGCGTGTCCAGGGTTGCCTAATCCAACGACCAAACGCACTTTTACTTCTTCTTTTCAGCTTCCTTCTTCTCGGCCTTGGGAGCCGCGGCGTCCTTTTTCTCGCCCGCCTTGGCTTCACCAGCCGCCGCCCCCCCTCCAGCCTTGGCAAGTTCTGCACCAGGCGCCCCTTCACTAGCGACTTCTTTCCCCTTAGCCATGACTTCCGGTTCCAACGCACCCACCCCACTCGTGAGCAAAGCCTCGAGCTTGGCATCAGACATGGGTGCCACCACACTCACAATCATCTGGTCAGGCTCATCCAAGAAACGAACACCAACGCGCACAGGAATTTCCCTTACATAAATACCCGCGCCAATTGTCACTGGCGACGCATCGACTTCAATATGGTCCGGCAATGCGGACGGCAGACATTCGACGTGCAGATCACGCAGGTTATGATGCAATATCCCGCCTTCCTTCACCCCGGCTGGAACGCTTCCGACAACCTTGATCGGCACTTTGACTCGAATGGGCTTATCCATGGATACTTCGAAGAGATCCACATGCAGCACCGCGCCACTGATGGGATCAACTTGGAAGTCGCGTAGGAGTGCCGTGCGGGTCGGCTTAGACTTCGCCCCCGCCACAGTCAAGGCAATCAAGGCGGAGCTGCCCGCATGAGACTTCAGAATCTTGACCAGTTCATCAGGATTGACGGTCAGTAGTAAGCACTCTCCCTGGCCATAGAGTACAGCCGGAATTTTCCCCGCACGGCGCATGGACCTGGCGGCCCCCTTACCGGCTTGTTCTCTCACCGTCACGGCTAAATCGAACTTCATGATGCTCCTCCATCTCCCGCTTCCCGCCACAAGCTCCGCAGTCGGAGGCCGGGCAACTCAGGCGAATAATGAACTGACCGACTCGTCTTCGTGAATGCGTCTGATCGCCTCTCCCAGCAAAGGCGCCACCGACAATTGCTGTAACTTGGGACAAACCTGGTCTTTCCCGCGGAGCGGGATCGTGTTTGTCGTGACGACCTGGGCAATGCACGACTCCTGCAACCGTTCCAAGGCTGGCCCCGATAATACGGCATGAGTGCAGGCCGTCCAGATTTCGCGCGCACCTTGATCGACGCAGGCCTGCGCTCCTTGCACGATTGTGCCGGCTGTATCAATCATGTCGTCCAGCAACAGTAAGCTCTTGCCCTTGATATCGCCAATGATATTCATGATTTGAGTTTGATTCGGCCCCTCACGCCGCTTGTCGATAATGGCCAGATTCGCCTGAATCCGTTTGGCAAATGCCCGGGCCCGTTCCACCCCGCCGGCATCAGGCGAGACTACGACAAGGTCACGGATCTTCTGTTTCTTGATGTGATCCAACAGCACCGGCAGTGCATACAGATGATCGACCGGCACATTGAAAAAACCCTGAATCTGCCCCGCATGGAGATCCATCGTCAACACGCGGTCCGCCCCGGCCGTTGTGATCAAATCGGCTACCAGCTTGGCGGTAATCGGCACCCGCGGTTGCTCTTTCCGATCCTGGCGGGCATATCCAAAATAGGGGATGACGGCGGTAATGCGGTTGGCCGACGACCGTTTGAGCGCGTCGATGATGATGAGCAACTCCATCAATGAGTCGTTCACCGGCTGGCAGCAGGATTGGACCACGAAGATGTCCGCGCCACGGACGTTCTCGTCAATCTTGACTCGAACCTCTCCATCGCTAAACGACGAAACAGTGGCTTTACCGAGTTTCTGTCCCAGATACGCACTGATTTCTTGCGCAAGCGCAAGATTGGCGTTCCCAGAGAAAATCTTCAATTCCCTGTTCATTGAACCTTCTTGAATCGTCCGAATCGACGGCAATAAATGGAGTACGTTTCGTGGTTCTTCTTCGGTGAGCGCCGGCAAAGCACACAGGTCCACGCTCTCCCCTCCCACTACATGCACAGAGGAAGGGAACCAACCGTGGACTGTATCGGAAATCTCCCGTGCCTGTCAACCAAACCCCTTTGGGGTGATGGCCCTTCAGGAATTTGCTATCAGCGGCCCGGAGGCGGTGGGTACGACGAACACCCGATACTGGGGTCTCTGCTGAAAATGAGCGTGCGCGTGTTTCGCTCGTGCTTCATCACGGAAGACTCCAAAGACGGTCGCACCACTGCCTGAAAGCAGCGCCACGTCGGCACCCTGCGTTACGAGATCCCGCTTGATCGCTCGCAGGTCCGGATGAGCGGCAAACACCGGCGCTTCGAAGTCATTCTCCGCCGCGTGAACAATCTGATCCCAAGATATTTCACGTTCCCAGTCCAGAACGGCTTGGTGGTGGGATAGGGCGGGTACCTGAGTCCACGTGGAAGAAAGTTCCTGATAGGCCCATTTGGTTTCCACGGAAAATCCAGGATTCACGAGCACAATCCACCGATTTCCCTTTATTCGGACTGAAGTCACGTGTTCACCTCGACCGGTAACCACGGCGGACGGGGCAAAGAAGAAGAACGGCACATCGCTCCCTAAGGCTTGGCCAACCTCCACCATCTCCCCTGCTGACCATCCCAGATTCAACAACCGATTCAGCCCGATGATCGTGGCCGCGGCATCACTGCTCCCCCCCCCCAGTCCTGCCCCCATCGGAATTCGTTTCGTGAGGACAATATCCAATCCAAGCGTCCGTTCACAACGCTGGAGAACGGCGGCGGCGGCGCGAATTACGAGGTTGGTCTGATCCGTGCTCAGCGATGAGTCATTGCACTGAAGCCTCAGATCGGCGCGGTTCTGGCTCAAACGGATGGCGATGTCATCTTCCAGGCCCACCGTCTGCATGACCGACCAGAGATTATGAAAGCCATCGACACGGCGACCAAGGACACGAAGGATCAGATTGATTTTGGCGGGAGCGCGGACAGTGATCGGCGCGATCAGTGGGATAGGGCCGGATGGCAAATGGCGTACACGATTAGTCACGACCTCCCTTTATAACATACTTCTCAAGCCGATACCGGAACGACCTGGTATTCAGCCGCAGAAGCCGCGTGGCTTTCTTCTTGACCCATTTCGACCGCTCCTGCGCCTTGTGCAAGAGATTTTTTCGATTCCATTTACAAGTCCTTCGAGATCCACGCTTTCGTCTGACAGATCAATGGGAATACCCATCTGCTGCTGTGGCGGCGCCAGTGAACGATGCAACAATCCTTGCACATCCGTGTCGGTGACCGCCCCTCCCGTGGAGAACGCGACAACTCGTTCGATCAAATTCTCCAACTCGCGGCCGTTCCCCCGCCATTCATGCGCCAGCAGGACATGCATGACTTCGGAGCTCAACACCGGAATCGGTTTTCCACCCTCTTGGGGAAATCTCTCCAGAAGACGTGTTGTTTGCGCAACTGCTCGACGGCTTCGTCCTGCGACTTGGCAACGAGCTCGCTTTTTTACTGTTCCCGATTTGCTCCGTCCGACATAGGCAAACGTGGCCATAGATCTCGTCCTGCTGTGGCTCCTGGAACCGGTTGCGAGAGAGAATCCTGACGACGAATCGAGTCTACTGAGGGATCATAAACCTGT
>Ga0194119_10001318_pt1 | contig 45398 bp, 63 predicted proteins | sample TA2MahC100mmetaG_FD_148620 | JGI IMG/M metagenome (GOLD analysis project Ga0194119, IMG submission 148620) | Freshwater microbial communities from Lake Tanganyika, Tanzania - TA2015018 Mahale Deep Cast 100m | ecosystem: Environmental > Aquatic > Freshwater > Lake | place: Tanzania: Lake... | reverse complement strand
CGCAGCCTAGGATTGAACGCGAGGTAAACGACGGCATGACAACAACAATTGGTAGATTAGAAAGTATAGACCTGTTTGATAATGGAATAAAGTATGTGCTGTTCTCACACAACAAAAAGATGGGATCGGCAAAGGGTGCAGTACTGCTAGCAGAGATGCTATACAAAAAAGGCAAAATCTAGGTCAAAAATCATAAAAATTTCATTATATCTTTATTAATAATGTAATTCTTTACAGTTATTGCGGGATTTTAATGGCAAAAATCGATAATCTTGATCTAATTATTTTATCTGAGCTCAGCCAAGACGCAGCAATTTCTGTGCCAAAGCTTTCAAAAAAGATCAAGGTAAACCCGTCAGTTGTTTACAGTAGGATAAAGCGATTAATCAAACGAAAACTAATTGAGCGATTTACAATCGAGGTAAACAGTGCAGAGCTTGGCTATCATGTAAAGGCACTAACTGGAATAAACATGGATACAAAGTTACGTGATAATGTAATTGAGGAGCTATTCAAAATAGCTGGAGTGTCAGAGATTGCCGAAGTTACTGGAAGATTTGATGTTTTAGTTACAATGCATGCAAAAACACTTGATGAGATGCACAAGCTTTTATCTGAAAAAATTGGCAGAATACAAGGCATACAGAGCTCAGAATCTTTTATTGAGATGAAAACGCGTAAAAAGCCAATGCCGTTTATGCCTGAGTAGCATGCTACATTTAATTTTAGAAAGGATGGCAGTATAGCGTGGAAGAAAAGATGCAAAAGACAAAGACCGAGTCTCGCATCAAAGTATACTATGAGGTAACAAAGCCAAAGATCTGGTATCTCCTAGTTTTTACAACCTTTGCAGCTGCAATTACTGCATCAAATATTTATCAAGTTGAGATTTCGGCAGCTACTTGGGCCCTTATGCTCATAGGGGTAATTGCGGGCTCTGCTGCAGCAAACACGCTGACAAACTATCATGATAGAGACATTGATGCTATAATGGAGCGAACAAAAACCAGACCGCTTCCCTCAAAGCGGATTTATCCTCCTGAAAAGGCACGGGACTTTGGTCTTGTATTGGCTGCAATTGCTCTTGCGTGCTCATTTGGTCTTTCATATACTACAAGTTTCTGGCAGGGAATAATTGCAGGTTCGCTTATGGCCTTTGGTCTTGCTGATAATATCCTAGTTTACAGCTATACTCTAAAGCGCAGAAGCTGGACTAACATAATTTTAGGCGGATTTTCAGGCGGGGCTCCTGCAATGATTGGATATGTTGCAGTAACAATGGATGGTCTCTGGTCACTTGGGCTTATGATGGGTGCACTTGTTTTTGTATGGATTCCAATGCATATATGGGCGCTGACTTTACATTTTAAAGAAGATTATAACAAGGTAAATGTTCCAATGCTAACTGCTGTAAGATCTGAAAAAGCTTCTGTTAGGATAATAGCAGGAACTACACTTATGATGGTACTATTTTCTGTCGTTCCTTTCTTTTTGACTTTGGAAGATGGAAAACTAATGATGGGTCCAGTCTATCTATACACTGCAATTGCGTCAGGAGTTTTGATGGTAATTTTATCGATTTGGGTTATGGCAAAACCATCTGAAAAAGCATCATGGACTCTGTTCAAGTTTTCCAGTCCTTATCTTGCTGTCTTGTTTATCGCATTGATGGTTGACTCTGCATTATAATTTAGTTTCAACATTAAATGTAAACTGGCTTTTGTTTGTAATTAATTAGAACATCATTTATTCCATCAATAATACTTTGAATCCTAGGTACGCTGAATTTTTTTTCTGTGATTTCATTTTTAATTATATTTAGATAATGTAATTTTGTTTTTACAGTCTTGAGTCGCTTTGTTTTTGATAAATCAGAATTTTTAAGATCAGAAAGATTAGCTGCAATATCACATAACTTGATTAGTTTTGCCTCAAATGGTGCACTTTTTAGTTGCTTTACATATTGGGACTCTCTTTCTTTTTTAGGCAATTTTGTATCCTTTGAGAGTGATGAGACAAAAATTGCAACATCACGTCCAAACTGCTCAAAAATATCATCAAAGCTTGTGTTTGTGTCTTCTATGGTATCATGAAGCCAGGCAGCACAAAGAACATCCTCATTTACAATTCCGATGTTTTTTAGTCTGCTAACTACAGACTCTAGATGTGCAGCGTAAGGTGTAGCTCCATCTTTTCTAGTCATTTTGGAATGTTTTTCTTTTGCAAATAATTCAGCTTTTTCTAGTTTTGTCATGGGTGGTTTTGATATCAACTATTCAAATTCTTAACCAACATTTGTATTATTTTGAATCAAGAAAAAAATCCAAATTCTGATGATTTTCCAATCTCAATTACAAACCATTAAATGTAATCAAAATGACCAAGTGCGTGAGCAAGCAAAAGGCTTTAGATATTTTATCTCAATTCAGGGATCGCAAGCAAAAAAGACTTGAGACCATTAATCAAAGCATCCCTCAGTTTACAACATCTGAATCAAAAGATAACGTAATTTTACTTAGAAATACAGTTCAAGGCGAGCTACAAATCCTTGATGAAGTAATTTCTGAGCTTAAAACAGACCAAAGCTAGTTCAATACGCGTCTCGTTTTGATTGGCTAGCCAACAGATCAACTTTAGCAATATCGTGGACTTATATGACCTGAAATAGATAATCATTCTATGGTACAACTACACGTTTCTAATGAAACAATGCTGCGGATGAAAAAGATAGTAGGAATTGACCATGTAAAAGATGGCGACTATCTTGTTAACGAAATGATTGATATTTTAGAAAAGAAAAACAAGAAGTAGATTATACCTAAAGCTTAATTTTTTTACAAACAAAACTTATCTTTATTTAGAATTATCATCGGATCATGCCAGCTGATATCAAGACAATTGAAGAGCTAAAACAAAAGATAACAAATCTTTCTCTCGATGGGGAAAAATCAAAAAAAAATTCTTGAGTTAATCAGTCAGTTTGAAATTGAGGCAAAAAACAAAAAAGATGGAAAAAAACTACGAAAGATTTTGTTGGATGTTAGTGCAATCAACGTACGTGCGGGTAGCTTGGTGTTTGACTATTCTGAAAACTGTGGTCTTCTCTCAAAAATGGTTTAGTAAAATAATTTTAATTTTAAATAGAACAATGTGTATTATCATTATCAGCACCAAAAATTATGATGAGTTTTGTGATAAGATACTAGGGCTAGATAAAAAAATTAGATTTGCAGGAATTTATGATGCACCACGAGTCTATGGAAAGATGCAGGAAGGACTAACATCATATCTTAGCCCATTTGAGACTGAGACATCACCAATCAGGCGCTATATAGATGGAAGGCACGTCTCAAGTTTTAGCAAAAAATTGGAGCGCCAGTTTTTGCATTAACAAAATATGAAAAAGTTTACCGCGTAACTATGATCTTTGAAGGCGAGAAAATTCTTTGCTTTAGCGCAGAAAGTGATGTGAACATAATTGGTTTAATCGATAATGTGATGAAGCTAAGAGACGAAGCCCTAAAGACTTGATTATTGAAAACAACCCAATATCAAAATAGAAGATTTTGTGTGGAGGCAGTAAAAAATGGGACGGCCTGCCTCCACTTAATGGTCAAGGCACTAACTAGTGACATTAGTTTGAAATTTTTCTTATAAAGAGTTACGTAGGAATTATACGCGAGTCTCTAAAGCGCATAAAGTACAAGAAGAATGTTTATTTTTTGTATGATGAAACCCTTTCCATGTTAAAAGTTGAGGAAATAATTCGAAGCTCAAAACTATACGATGTACAGAGGGCCCTCGCAGATCTTGGCATACCTACATTCTCATCTTATGAAGTAAAACTTTCAGGAATCCTCAAGGGTCATTCTGGATGGCGAAACAAGACAAGTGACTTTATCCCAAAATCAAAAATTGAGATCCTATGCAATGACGGCGAACATGATAAGATAGTAAATGCAATTTTAGAAGCTGCAAAGACTGGCGATAAAGGAGATGGCATAGTTTTTGTCTACCAAGTAGACAAACTGGTAAAAATTAAGAATGGCCAAACTGGAGAATCTGCTCTCAAGTAAATTTTTTAGGTTTAAAATTATATTAGATGGTTGCTGAGGCATTATATGAAAAAGGAATATGTTGTAAAGAGCATAGACGCAGCACCAGATGGTAAGCCATATGTTCTGGTATCTTTGATGTCGGCAAAAGAATTAATGGATAATTCCTCACCCGTTTCACCTTTTGGCTCAAAGGTTATGGGGTTTAGCAACATGAATGACATGGTAAAGGAGCTAAACAAGATGTTTACAGGAATGGGCGGCATGCCTGGCGGAGTGACATCGATAAAGCTTGACATGCACGAGTACAAAGAGATGAATCTCTCAGTTGGAGACAAGGTGTACTTGGAGCTTACAAAGGCCGAAAATACTGGTGTCTAGAAATTTCCTTTTTTATAACTAGTACATTCCAAAATCATGGAACATTGTGAAAGGTGTCAAAAAAACCATAAAGTACAACATACTCACGTAGAATCTGCCCATATACCTCATCTTGTCTCAAAGTGTGATTGTTCTTGCCATCTATCAAAATCCTAGAGTGGTAAATTTTCCTTTTATCAAAAAATAAACAAGTCATGACTATAATGAATTATGAATAGAAATTATGAATCATACTACATGACATGCCCTAAATGTAAAGAGTATTTTGGTATGGGTTCAAAATGTATGAATTGTGAATACGATTTTTCGGATTAGATATTCTTAATCCAATTTTTTTCTTTTTTAAATCTAGTTTGTTATAGCCTCTGTAATTTCTGGCTTTTTTTGGCTAATCATCTTTGATAGTCCTCTCATGTAGTTTTGTGCAAAGGTAGTAACTGGCTGTGAGGAATACCAAACACAGCCAAGCACTTCGCAGTCATGACATGTTTTGGCAATCTCCCATTGAGGCGCATCCCAGATTTCTGCTACACTTTTTTCAAGCAACGAATACGAGTTTGCAGGGTCGGTATACTTCCAACACGGAACCATTACCGTCCCGTTTCCATTAACAAAAATCGATTTCCAAACACCACACTCATCAAATACGCCTCTTCCATGTTCGATTATTTGCTCAAAATATTGTGGTGGAATCATTATCTGTGGAGATTTGCCTGATTTTATGTGCTCAAGGACGCTTTTGCATACTTGGAGAATTGTTTCTCTTTCTGGAATTAGTCTGTATTGTACATCAGATCTATCCTCTACAAATGTAAGCGATACTGATGGAACACCTAGCTCTCTTGCACGCTCAAAGTAGCGTCCTGAAATAAACTCATCAGTGTTCCATTTTGTTATTACAGAGTTAAAGTAGTGCGGAACATTGTGTTTGTTTAAGAGCTGAAGGTTTTCCATTACTTTATGATACATTTGCGGTGAAACGCCACGAACCTTGCAATATGGCTCCTCAAAGACAGAATCTATGCTACATGTAATGAATTGGATGTATTGTTTTAGCTCATCAAGATCAATTTTGTGCAGTAGTGAACAATTTGTGATTAGTGTAATTGGCATTTTTAGTGAGTAAAGATGCTTTATCAGTTCCATAAAATCAGGTCGACTTGTTGGCTCGCCGCCCTCAACAATGCACCAGACACAATATTTTGAAACTTTCTCAAAGATCTGCTTCCACTGATCTGTTGTCAGATCATTTTTTCGTGTAATGTTTAGCTGTCCTTCCTTGTCGGCATCACCAAACGGACACATTGGACAGTAATAGTTACAATAGTGAGTAAGTGAAAATACTGCAATAAGCGGGCGTCTTTTTCCAATCGCTCTATTGACAGACCACTTTCCAACGCGATTGATTGTTCGAATAATGTCTACTGGCATTTTCTTTTAAAATCACGGCTAAATCATATTAGGTTTGCCTACAGCAAATAGTAGAAATTCTACGTATTCCTTTTTAGGAATTTTCACGTATTATACCGACTAGGCAAGTAGGACGATCTTTTGTGTGAGAGTAAGGCTTGCACATTATGTGAACCTGCTTGCCTGTTAAAACAATTTTCTTTAAACAAGAATTAAAAAAGATTCCCACTCCTTTGTACTAAAAATGTTGTAGAACTTTTTCCAAGGATCAAAGCTTCGTGGAGGTTAAATACAAAAATTGTATAATATTATTTGATGACTACAACAGCATGGAAATGTTACAGATGCGAACTTATCTTCAAAGAAGAAGACCATGCTGAAATCCACAAAAAAATATCAAATCATCCATCTCAAAAAATAAAAATTGCAATGGCATAAACTAGTTTATGCTTCAAAATCAAATTTTATCTGGTCTGTTAAGCTTCCATGCTCTGCATTTAGTGTATACTCCCCATCACCATTCCAACCAGCACCTGCTGCAATCAAAAGCGTTGAAAACTTGCCGTTACTTTTTACTTTTACAGTTTCAGACCAGACTAATAGCCCACCTGGATTTTGAATTGATAGCTTGATTTCAGCTCCAGCTGATGTCTCAGATGTTCCAGAAATCGAAATAATATCGCCTTTGTTGTAGGAACGCTGATCTGTAGATATTGAAAGTCCCGTAATCTTTGGCGTTATACTAATCGGGCTTAAATCACTAAAATCGGATTGAGTGGCCACCACACCTATTGCTATTATTGCTACAATTACTGGTGCTGCAATAAACAGAATTTTTTTTGATGGCATACGACCAGTTGGTTTCCATTCTTTTTGTTTTGTAAATGATTGTGGTTGTTGACTTTGTAGTGATGGCTTTTTACTTTCAAGGTTAGCTTCTGCTGATTTTGTTTGTTCTACATTTTTTGTTGCAAGTTCCTGAGTTTGTCGGTTTAGGAATTCTTTTGTTGGCTCTGGCATTCTAGGTTTCTTAAATGATAACTCTTGAAATGATTTTAGAAAATCTCTTTTTTTCTCTTTTGGTTCTTCTTTTAGATATCGTGCGACTAGAGACTCGACATACTTTCTGTCAGGCAGCGTTATGATCTTGGTTTTTTCAAAATCGTCTTTGATGCGACTGAGTCGTTGTGAGTCTCCTCTGCTTGATTTGAGAAGCTCTTCAATGTCTTTTATGATGTAATCTGCCATTTCTTCATATCACTTTAAATGCGTATTTTCTTTGTGAGCTTAAAAGTTCTTAAAGATTAGGTGTGTCTTATTTGATCAAATTTTAGCAATGCCAAACTTGTGTTTTATTTTGTTTTGAATGTAATTTCCTCGCCCCATCCTATTGGTACTGTAACTGAGACAACACCTGGCTTTTTTTGTGTATGTTTTGCATATTTTTTCATATCATCATTATCCAAAATATTGTCTGCAGCTATTATTCCACCTTTTTTTACCATTTTGAGGCATGTTTCAAAATACTTGATGCTATTTTCCTTATCTGCATCAATAAATGCAAAATCAAACAAGTCTTGACTTTTTTCAAGTTTTTTGGATAAATCAGATAGGACATCTATCGCTAGTCCTTCTTTGATATCAATTATTTCTGAAACATCAGCATCCTCAAAATTCTTTTTTGCAATCTGTATTTTGTATTGACTCTGCTCAATTGTAGTTATGGCGTTTTTTCTTTCAGATTTTTTTGTGTTAGAGATAACTGCATCTGCAAACCATAGTGTTGAATAGCCTGTGGATAGTCCGATTTCAAGAATCTTTTTTGCCTTTGTTGCCTTTAGCAATATGTTATAGAACATTGCGGTTTCTTTTGTGATGGCAAGCATTCTTTTTTCATGCACAATTTTGTCTTTGTTTTTATTTTCGTAATCGGCTTGTTTTTGTAATCGAAAAATTACTTGTTCTATTTTTTGTTCCAATATGGTTAATTATTTTATTTGATTTAATTAAAAATCATTCAAGCCCGAGCTGTTAATATAATGGTGTCATATACTCGAAAATGTGGAATGCGCTTTCTACACGAGTATAAAAGCGTGCAATGCTAGTATTTTGCATGTGCTATGATGAATAAGAAACATCCTCAAGTACCTGAAACCCTTTCTTCATGGGCTCAAGACGAATATAGTAAATGGCTTTACTGGAAAGATGAAGGCAATCAACCAGCTCATGATGAAAATATTGAAGACGAGCTTCACCGAACTTTATACGACAAAGAATTTCGCAAAGTAGCTCTTGATACTTGGAGCAGAAGACAATATCTTGATTTTAGAAAAAAAATAATGGAAACTACTTTTAAAACTCCATACTATGCCGAAGTCATTAACTGGGTGGCACGATGGAACGCCTTGTTTGAATATAGATAAAATCGCAAATACTATTGTTTACTGATCGTATATAGTTAGTAAAATACAGCAAAGTAATGGCTTATTATCAAATTTGAAGACTAGCCGCCAGTCTAGGGGAAAATATGCTTGATTATATCAAAGCCATCATAGGTGGCCTTAATAGAATAATAGGATTTTTCAATAATTTCATCTGATTTTATAGCGAGATAAAAAAAGTACAGTTGTTTGATCAAAAATATGCATCTTGGGTCTTAACTTTTTTTTGTAAAAGCCAAAAACGTGAATACCTCAGTTGGCCTTGTAATACTATTGCTAGCCATAGTTGTATCTAGCAGTATGACATTTGCTAGCGCAGCAACAGGCAGCCTTGTCATAAAGGGCTTTCCGCAAAAAAGCCCACTTGATTCAGGCGAGATACCAGTTATTGTTGGAAGAGTAACAGACAGTGCTGGAAAACCTGTCGCAGGCGTATCAGTAACTGCAGTTGTTGGCGAGGATCAAGCTAGTACAGTTAGCGGCACCGATGGATCATTTAAGATAAGTTTAGCTCCTGCAAATTCTGGCAAACATTATACAAATGTAATTGCAGCAAAAGATGGTTTTGAAGAAGTATCTACAATAATTGTTTACAACGTCAAGGAACCTGCATTTATTCCACCTGACTTTACTGGCGTTCAAACACTAGTACAGGATAGTCTGACAAACAACCCACTTTCTGAATACTTGGTAAAACAAATGGATGCATCAAGAAACTTGCAGGAAGAAGAACAGAAAAAGCTACAAGAAATTGAGCAAAGCAAAGTCAATATTGATGAGCAAAGAAAACTCGCAAAGGCTGAACTAGAAAAAGACCTTAGAGCATTTAATGCTGAATCAACACTAAACTCTGCAAGAAAGTCATTTGAGGCATTTGTTATTGACATGGATGGATATGTTCGTGGAATCTTTTTGGATCAGTTTGGATTCACGGAACAAAAAACAATGGCAGGTAAGGAAGCAAAAACAAAGGCGCTTGAAAGCGGAGCAAGCTCAAAGGAAGCCATGAAGGCATTTCAGAAAAAGGCATCATCAACAAGAGGTGATGTTATCAGCTATAACACATACTTGAATGCAAAACATGGATTTGCTCATCCAACACTACAAAATAGTTTTGATAGCGAAGGAAAACTACCAAGATACAATAACGACACTTTGCCGTAATAATTTCACTTTTTATTTTCAATAGTATTAATTACAATAACAGCTGTAGTATCAATGGTGGTTTTTTCCTAGATGGAGATTATGGGAAGGGGATTTAGGCAAATAATACGCGAATCCCCGCTGTATTTTCATATTGGGCTCAAGTATGCAGGCTACAAATTTTTTAATAAAAAAAGCCCGCTCTATGGCTCTGCTGACATAATTAATGTCTGCAACCTTCACTGCGAACACTGCTACTGGTGGCTAAATAGAAAGGAAAACGAGGATCTTACAGTAGAGCAGTGGAAAAAAATCATAGACGAGAAATTCAAAAAGAAACACGTCTTTATTATTACACTTGTTGGTGGCGAGCCAATGCTACGACCAGATGTGGTTGAGCTTTTTGTAAAAGAGTTTCCAAAACGCATCTGTGTTGTTACAAACGGCACCTATCCAATTCCCTCGCTAAAAGACATTTACTTTTACTGGATTTCAATTGATGGTACAGAACAAATCCACAACGAAATTCGTGGTAAAGACGCTTGGGCAAAAACAAGAAAAAATGTAATTGATTATGTTGAAAACAATGGAGAAAAGGCATGGAAGGATATCTGGATTACAATGACTATAAACTCTAGAAATTACATGACTATACGAAATGTTATTGAGGACTGGCAAGATTATTCAAACAAGATTGGATTCCAGTTTCATACGCCATTTATGAAAGGCGATCCGTTGTGGTTGCCATTTGGAGAAAAAAGAACAAAGCTTGTTGATCAAATAATTGAAATGAAAAAAGAGTATGGAGACTATATCATTAATCCAGACAGCCAACTTGAGCTGATGAAGAAAAGCTGGGGAGGAAAAGACATAGTCCCTGTTGACTGCCCAACATGGGCCATACTGTCAGTTGATCATATGGGCAGGGAAAAGATGCCATGCTGCATTGGCAGCGCCGATAAAAGCTCCTTAAAGCCAAGATGTGAAGAATGCGGCCTTGGCTGCTATTCTGTTTTGGTAGGATATGGGATAAAAGGGGCTGGACTCGTATCTCACTAGATTTTAGAAAATAAATCTATGGAGGTGTTGTCTGTGGGACTTGTTTTGAAGCATAATATTCCACACAGTTGTCTTCTTCAAAAATTTTGTTTACATCGATAGTTGTGGTTTTTGGGTCAAGTGCTATAAGAACCAGCGGCTTGAGTTCTGGGTTAATTGAATATTCTAGGATTACTTTCTCTGCAAAAACATCCAAAAATTCTGGTGAAAATCCTTGATCTATGAACGCACGCAGTTTTTGGTCATCTGCAAATGTTTCAAGCCATGGTCCAAAGTCTTGCTGATATTTTGTAACCACGCTTGTTATGCTAAGTGAGTGTAGTTTCTCGCCGTTTGGATATTCGCTTGCACTCATAGCATAACGAAGCTCACATGATGTGTTTAGCCGATAAGGATGCGAATTAGCTTGCAGATCTGTTATTTCAGGAGTTGGACCAAGTGGCTGTTCTTCTTTTAAAGTGACCATCTCTTCTTCTGGAACTGTTTGCTCTGTCATTTTGGATTTACCCATGTCAAAACTACCTGTTAATGCTAAAACTCCTATGATTATGGCTGCAGCAGCAACTGCACCGCCAATTATTACATATGTTTTTGATTTTGAATTCATGGAAAAACTTCCCATAGCCACGAGCTCACAGATCCGTGTTAAATGAGTGTTTGCTTGTATGTGTCTATTTTTGTCGCAGTCTTTTGTCCAGCTTTCGAAGCTCACGCAAGTCAGTTATCTCAACTGCGTTACTTTTTGTAATAAGGCGGGAAAGTTTTGGTTTTGCTTTATTGCCAAGCTTCATTATGACCTTGCCGTTGTGCGCTATGTTCAGTGTCAAGTGATTTTCTTTTAGGTTTTTTGCAAACTCGCGAGCATCACTTAGCTTTGAAAATATGCTAGTATATGCAGGAATGTTAAATGAAAGATCAACTAGGTTTATTGTAATTGTGTTCTTGTCTGCAATAAACTGCATCGAGTCTTTGTTGTTTTCTTTTATCTCAAGCGTACCGCTCTTTATTCCCCTTAGTAGATCAACAGACAGTCTGGTATCCATATCTCTAGCCCGCAGTTATTGTTATCTTGCCATTTATCTTGATCTTACCTGCAGGAAGAAATTTTCCACCAGTAGTATTTGTTCTGTCTAGCTCAAATGTTACGTCATTGAATGCATATGTTATTGAGGCATGTTTGTCAGTTAGCCTCTCAAATACCTCTGCAAGCAAGTTTACCCACTCACCTTCAGCTGATTTCATAGTAAGAGTATACTGGAATAATTAATGAGGGTTTAGGTAGAGCAAAGACTAGTCTGATAAATAATAAGAAAAATGTCTAGTAAAGAGGTCTCTTAGTTGTTTCTCTTTACTGCGATTTCGATGGTGGAAACGTTTCGTTTTTTTCCGTCTTGTGACTCTAGCGATTCAGAGCCTATCTTGATGTCTCCTATAGAGTGTCTTGAATCACTTCTGCGTACGACAATTTGTGCTACATCTACTGCGCGACCTATGCTTAGTCCTCTTGCCTTGATATTTACTTGCGGCGAGTTTGACAGCTGAATCAGCGTAGATGTCACATATGCCATTAATGGCTTCTTGCCGATGTATATGGTGTCTCTGTTTTCTGTAGACATGGCAACTTTCTGCCAGCGGATAATTTAAAGCTAGGATATCTTTGATCCATCCCAAGGGATTTATCTGGTGTATCGCTATCCTAGATGTTGCAAATATTCGCAGTTGCTGCAATTTTTTTCATGTTTTCCATATCCCCTTTTGCGATATCTTTTGCAATAACAGACGATACTGTTTTGCAGGACGCAAAACTAGTTGCAGATGATAATACAATAAAGGTTGATAACCAAGTAATGATAGTTGCAGACTTGTCAAATGGTCAGGACAGAAACCAAAAGTTTGCATATATTGTACAGATCCTAAACGAAAATGATATCGTAGTTTCACTTTCCTGGCTTACTGGAAGCTTGTCTGCATATCAGACATTTTCGCCTGCACAATCATGGACGCCAACGCAGGCAGGAACCTATACTGTTCAGATTTTTGTTTGGGAAAGCGTTGATAATCCTACGCCGCTTTCACATCCTCTGCTTTTGACTGTAAACGTAGTCGATACAGAAGTTTAGAAACTTATTGTACTTGGCAAATGTAATTCATACATGAATGAAGTTTGCAGTAATTGTTCTAGACCTCTAGATGAGCACACAAAAAAAGAGCTAACATCATGTATGCTTGAAATTGCCAAAACTACAGACTCTAATCTAACAGATGAAGAGGTAACTGAATATTTTAATAAAATCAAAAGCAGCGAATTTTTTAGAATGTCTCAAAAAGGCAAAAAAGCCTAGAACTATCTTCCGCCCTGTGATAGTATTGCCTGAAGCGTGTTTGTGTTTCTAATTTTTGGTATCCTTCTAATCTTGTTTGTAATGATTTCTGTTAGCTTTTCTTTATCTGCCTCAATTTTACAAAAAATATCAAAAACACCAAACGTTCCTCGTACTTCTTTTATCTCTGGTGTTTTCATTAGCTCATTTATTATCTGAGTCTCGGCTCCCAAATCGCAGTTAATTAGCACATAGGCAGTTTCCATGTTTTCACTTGTTAGATCTATTGAGGATTATTAAAAATAATCTTTTAGTGATATTTTGTTTTGGCCTGGAATCTTGGCAATCTCAAATCCTTCCTTTCTTTTTGAAAATGACTTTGTTGCATCAAGGCCCATCTTTGCAGTTTTTAGCCTTTTTTGATCACTAGACGGATCAAGGCTAGAGCCACGTACATTTTTTAGTATTATTATGTCACGGTCTGCCTGAAACCTTGTTGCCATGGCATATTCAACAGACTCTGCACTTGTAGGGTCAATGTCTTCATCAACTACTGTAACCATCTTTAGCGATCTGTGTGTCTCAAATGTTTTTTTGATAATTTTTTTTGCATCATTGTCTCTTTTTTTCCTAATTTGTACAACTGCATGGAGCCAGCTGCATCCGCCATTTGTAAGACAGACCTGTCTTGTCTGTGGATATATCCGTTTTAGCTCGCCAATTAGTTTTGCCTCAATTGGCATTCCCATAAGTAACCTGTGTTCTGAATATCCAGAAAGAATGTCATGAAAAATTGGATTGTTTCTATAGTATAGTGACTCTAGCTCAAAAACTGGCTGCTGTCTTGCAAAATCATATGTCCTTAGCATCTCAACCATCCATTCCTTGTGAGTTTTATCACGCAGAATCTTTCCTTCCATGACAATTTCTGCACCTGAAGGCACAAAAAGGCCTGAAAACGGGCACTTTGCCATTGCCAGCCTATTGTTTAGCAGTGAATTTGCAATCTCGATTTCGTCTTTTCCCCATTCTGCCTGATATGCCCCAGCTATAGAAATCGCCGGATGTACTCCAACTGTTATTGCAACCCTCAGATCTTGGCCATGTTGTTTTGCATCCATAAATGTTCGATGCAAGTGTCGTCCCTCAACCATCCTTACAGAAAAGTGTCTTTGATCCAAAGGCATCAGCCTATGAAATGAGGAGTTTTGTTTTCCAGTATCTGGATTTTTTGCATAAATTATTGATGAGGTGATAAATGGTCCTGGCTCTTTTTCAAAATGTTTTATGATTGGCAAAGCTGAAATGCTTTTTTCCCTGTTTTGAAAAAAAATGCCCCTTGGTGTGTTTTTTGGCCTTTTTACATTCCTTATTGCAGAAATTACCCTTTTGTGGATATCAGATTCCTTTGCGCCAACTGCCTGTGCAAACCTTTTCCTAGTCCCAACTAGATTGGTTACAACCCTAAACTTGCTGCCCTTGATATTTTCAAAAAGTGCGGCATACGAGCCGTCAAGCTTTGCAGTAATTGCTGCAATTTGATACCTCGTTGATACCTCTTTTCGTATGGTTTTTAGCTGGCCTGACTTTTTTATTATATCAAGATAGGACCTAAGATCAGTCATTTTTTGCAATCTCCATTATTTCGCCAACTAGAAATTTGGCAGAATTAGAATCAAGCTCTTTTGATACAGCTATTGTAACTATACTAATTCCCTTTGTAATGGTAGAAAGCTTTTCAGCTGTTAATTTTAAAAATAATGATTCGGTTCGTGACGGGATTACAGTTGCAGTTGTAGGAGCAGGGCCGGTTCCAATTGATGCAACCATTGCTCCGATTTTTTTTGAGCCTTCTGTAACTGAAACAAAATTCCCATTATCGAACTTGAGCATTTGTACCAAAAACGTTCGTTTGTCTACATCCACAGTTTTGCTTACAAAACCTGATGCAGACATTAATGAAAAACGATAAGCCTATGCCTTTATTGCTATCGTTTCTGCTTGTGCGTCAGCTTCTACGCGAGCACGAAGCTTTGCCTTGTACTTGAGATTTCGTGGTTTGGTTCTTAGTCTGTATCCACAGCATGGACACCAGAGTCCTTCCCATTTGATGAATATCTCACATATCTGGCATCGTCTTTGACCTGATGCATAGCGACCGGTTCCTACCGGCTTTTGTGCTTTGTATCTGGAACAGATTCCTTTACATGTCATTTGAATTCATTTCCTCGGGAATCTATTATAGGATTCATATCTATTTAAGGATGGATCGGAAATTTCTATATGTTTTATTTTGATTTCTTGAAAAAAATTTATTGATTTATATTGATCATATGATCTTTTTGACAAAAACTCGAAAAGTTCTATAAATATCTACCTGATTTTGCGAATATCGTATTTTAACTGTTTAGGCACAAAACTCTGGAAAGTTGTTTAAAAATATGCTCATTTTGGGTTCATCTTTTATGAACAAATCATGAAAGAAATTTCATGATAAAGTAACAAAAAGTGCGTCATAATTCCCATTTTTTGTTCCTAGGTCTGCCTAGATCTGAGAATATGTAATTTCCCTTCTTTATTAGATAGAATCTCTTGTACGTATTGACTAAAATGAACATTTTTCATCTGCACAAAGACAAATGTGAAAAATGTAATGAAAAATTTTCAAAATATGATGAGCTTATTGCACATACAAAACAGACTCATCATCATACTATAGTAAAATGTAGCAAGTGTGGAAAAGAGTTTATCCATGAAAAGGATCGCCTTCATCACACACGTGAAGAACACAAGAAATTAACCAGTTCTTGATAATGGAAGTATATGATGCCTGTATCCTTCGCGCTGTGTGATGTACTTTGCAGACATCATGTCTCGCTTTCCTCGCTGGTTTTGGTTTTTTATCTTAAGCGAGGTTTTTCTCTCATCAACAAACTCTAGCTCAAAGTGAGAGCAGAATCGAAGATTCAGCATTTCTGTAATTTTTCTTGCAATTCCCATGTTGCCGTTTCCAACCTTTACTATCTTTCTTTTTGCCTTGAGTTCTGCAAGTATGTTTACCACATGCAAAACTAGCTCATCAACTGAGGTAAAAATCGAGCTTTCAATTTCTTTTCCATAGTAAAATACAGAAAGACCAATTCTGTGACCTGGGTCTATTCCAATTACTAGCTCGTCTTTTTCAAGGCCTAAATCAAGCTCCTTGATTAGCAGTCCGCGAATTACTGTTGGGTCTTTATCACAAATTTCCTCATGAAGTAAAGGCTTGCTAAAAGATTCCGGGCTTTCCTCTACAGTTGTTAAAACGAGGCTTCCATCATATGTGGTGATTTGTTCTGGCAAAAGCGAATCATATTGAATGTTTAGTGTTTTGAGTGCCTTTACAAACTTGAAATAAGGTTTACCATAGGTTGTCGCAATCCCAATTTTTGTGTGAATTAGCGGATCGATATTTTTTATGCGGAAATGAGGAATTTAGGTCTATGCCTTGAGGATCGTTGACACAACGTGCTCAACTGCTTCATCAAACTTGGTATCAATTTGCTTTTTCATCTTTTCAACCTGCGCATCGCCTGATTTTAGGATCTGTTGAGCCTGAGCCTTTGCCTTGTCTCGTGCATCATTGATTATTCTTTCTGCCTCTTTTGTGGCCATCTGTCTTACCTGCTCTAAAAGGCTGTCAATTTCTTTTTGAGTTTTTCCCTGCAGATTCTTTTTCATATCTGCTACCTTGGCATTAAGTGAATCAATGTCATCTTCAAGGCCAGATAGTGCCTTTATAATTACATCAACTTTTGAGGTTTCTACTTGGCTCAATTTAGCTTCAACTTCTCCAATCCATAATTAAATCATTCATTTGGTAGTAAGTAATAGTATGGCCCTTGCAAGATCGCCTTTAGCTTCTGCCAGTGCGTTTTTTGCTTGTTCTGCACCTACATTTGCCTGCTGGCAAACAAGCTGGATGTCTTCATCACTAAATATTTGAACTTCAAGCTCACGTTCTTCAATTCCGTTTGCAACTACTTGAAAAATAGAGTTGTCCTTTGCCTTCATCTCTGTAACTGCGGGCTTTGATAGGATTATTTCTTTTTTGTCTGTCTTTATTATGACTTCTTGGACGTTTGGGATCTCATTCATGTCAAGACCCATCTTATCTAGCATTCTTCGCATCTGACGGTTTCCGCCGCGCATCATGGTGTTTCAGTTCCCTCTTTCGGACTTTTTAAACTATCTCTGATTTTTACTGCAACGCCTCTTTTCATTTGCATGATTAGCTCAGATGGCAATACTGCCTTTCCAACAGCTATTACTTTGTCTTTGTATAATACCGGAACATCTGACTGTATTCTGATATTTTTTCCACACCATACAACATGTTTGCAAAAAACTGATTTTCCGTCTTCGACAAATGGCTTTGACTCTTCATCGATTTCAACGCAGTTTTCCTTGAACTTTTTACTTTTCAGAAGTATTTGAGCAAATAAAGGCGAAATTGCAAGACCGCCGTCAATTCTTAGGACACAGAGAAGTTTTTTGTCATGATATACTTCACGAATTCTTCCTGTTTTTCGTGAAAATGTGATTTCAAGGTCTTTAGGCAGATAGCGTGAAACGCCGATTCCGAACAAGGCATCAATTGTATATTTCAGCTTTAGTACAGGGTCCATGATTTTGTCATAATTTGTTTCTAAATATGTCTTGATAAAATTCAATTGTCTCTTTTCTATTCATGTTGTCATGGTATCTGTCACAAGAATTATGGAAAAGGCCCTCTTTGGTTTTGCAAAGCAGTGGATTGCAGGAGATACACTAGAGAACGCACTAAGCTCTGCAAGACAGACCTACAAAAAAAAGATGAATGTAATAATCAACAAGCTTGGTGAATACAATACATCAAAAAAAATTATAGCTGAAACTGTAAGTGAATATCAAACAATTCTTGCATCATTGAAAAAATCAAAAATCGAGGGAGGTATTTCTGTCAAGCCAACCCAGGTTGGGCTCCTTGTGAGCAAAAAAGAATGTATCAAAAACTTTAGTTCCATAATAAAGACTGCTGCACTGTCAAATTCGTTTGTATGGATAGATATGGAATCATCTGATCATACAGATGAGACCTTGGAAGTATATCACAAGCTCTTTAACAGCTATGAAAGACTAGGGCTTGCACTACAATCAAACCTCAAGCGGACAAAAAATGATCTAGTTGATCTTTTAGAGCGCGGCGCAAAAATAAGACTGGTAAAAGGAGCATATAGGGAAAATGCCAGAATTGCCTACAAATCAAAGCTTCAAGTAGATGAAAATTTTCAAAACCTTACAAAAGTGCTTTTTAAAAAAGGAAACGAGTTTGGCATTGCAACCCATGACTGCAAGATGATAGATGCCGCAGTTGCATTATCAAAAAAATATCCACGCCAGTTTGAGTTTCAGATGCTAAAGGGGATAAGAGACGAGCTAAAACTCGAACTTGTCAAGCAAGGGTTCAGTGTTTCTGAATACATTCCATATGGAACAAATTGGCTTCCCTATTCTATTCGAAGGCTAAAGGAAAGAAAACGAAACATTTTGCTTCTTGGGAGCTCCTTTATTCAGTCGCACCGAGTCTGAGTTTGTTCGCGCAAAAATTGAAGCAAGTATCTTTCGCCACCTGCTCCCTTGCCTGAAGAGCCAGAATTTTTCCAGCCAACAAATGGTTGAATTCCTACAAGTGCAGCAGTGGTGGCACTAGAAGCTCTGTTTGCATAAACTACGCCAGCTTGTATGTTATCAAAGAATTTTTCAAGCTGATCTTTATTTTGGCTGAAAACTCCTGCAGTCAATCCATACTCTACATCATTTGCTTGTTTGATTACCTCATCATAGTTTTCATATGGTTCTATGCAAAGAAACGGCAAAAATAGTTCTTCTTTTGTGAGCCTATGATTTTTTGGAAGTTTGGTTACTATGGTTGGTGCTACATAATAGCCGTGTTCTAGCTCCCCTTGTTTTAGAACAGAGCCTCCTGCAAGTATCTGGCCGCCATCTTTTTGTGCGTGAGCTACTGCTTCTTGAAATTTTTCAAGTGCAGCCTCATTAATTACTGGACCCAAAAAGACATCTTTTTTCCATGGCAGCCCAACTGTGATTTTTTTTGTTTTTTCAACTAGTTTTTTGGTAAATTCATCAGCCACATTTTTTTGAACATATACTCTAGAGCATGCACTGCATTTCTGGCCCCCATATCCAAATGCTGCACGCAAAACCCCATCTGTTGCCTTGTCAAGGTCTGCAGACTCTGTGACAATTACTGGGTTTTTTCCTCCCATCTCTGCAATGAATGGTTTTGCCTCCTTTTCTGTAAATTTCTTAAATCCTGACAGCCCTACGTTTTTTGATCCTGTAAATACAATTCCATCAACTAGCGGACTTTCGATTAGTATTTTTCCAACAACGCTTCCAGCACCTGTTAGAAAGTTGATGGCACCTGCTGGCAGTTTTTTGTAAATTGCTTGTACAAACCTAAAAGACGAGATTGGTGTATCACTTGCTGGCTTTAGCACTGCGGTGTTTCCAGTAATTAGAGCGCCAGTTGTCATTCCTATTGCGATTGCAGAAGGAAAGTTAAACGGTGCAATAACTCCCCAAACGCCATATGGCTTTAGCGTAGTTTTTGTCTTTTCTTTTGGATTTGGGTGCTTCGTCTCTTTTGTAAAGCCCTCGTTAGTCTCTAGTTGATATGCATAAAATCGCATAAAGTCAATTGCTTCATCAACGTCACCCATTGCCTCTAGTCTATTTTTTCCGTTTTCAAATGACATTATAGCTGCCAGATGAAATTTTTGTTTTGAAAACTCGTCTGCACAGTCTTTGAATATTTTTGCTCTTTGCTGGTAGAAAATTCTACTCCACTTTGGGAAAGCTTCTTTTGCAGAATTTATTGCACTGACAGTGTCTTCTTTTGTAGCACTGGGAAACCTAGCTAGTATGATTCGAGTATCAGATGGTGATTTTACATCAAACTTTTCAGCTAGGAAAAGTTCCTTTCCATTTGTTATTACTGGATAGTCTTTGCCTAGATCTTTTTTTGTTTCATCGACAGCTTTTTCAAATTTTTCATCAAACTCTTTTGTTGCATTATTGGCTACTGATTTGCCCCATGTGTACTCATTTTCAAACATGGATAAGCTATACTCTTATGTTATTTTAAATCAACAGCAAGATATTACTTCTGAGATCATGCGTGATGCAAGATGTGATGTTCTGTCCTTTATGTCATAGCTAGGACATACTTCCATTATATCGATTCCAAGAATTCCTTTTTTTGCAATTGCCCTAAGAAGATAAACTGCCTCAATGTTTGTTATGCCAAGCGGTACAGGTACAGAAACTCCAGGCGCAAATGCAGGGTCGATGCAATCCATATCAAAAGAGATGTAGATGTTTTTGCCAATCCTATCTAGGACAGACTTTGTAACATGTTCTATTCCTTTTTCGGCAATTTCAAAGGGAGTTATTACCATAACGTCATGTTTTTGCAAGTTATCAAGCTCTTCTTTCTCTGGTGTCCTAACTCCTATCTGTAAACTAGATTTGATATCAATCTGTGGCAATACGTCATGAAATACAGAGCCATAGTAGTTTGTAGTAGAGCCAACAAAGTCCGGATGTGCATCAAAATAGACAAGTGATAGTGGTCTCTTTCTTTTTGAGATTGACTTTATTGTGTGCGCCGAAATAGAGTGGTCGCCGCCAATTAGTATCGGAATTTTTGATTTTGTAATTATTTTATCATAGACTTCATCAATTTTTTCTCTTGTTATGTTTCCATAATCGTATACTTTATGTTTAAAATCAGAATAAGGAAGGCCAAGTGATTTTTTTCCCTTTCTTGTGTAAGTGTCTCGCAAATTTGAAATTCGTCTGATCCAGTCTGGTGCCTCTGAGCTTCCTTTTCGTAGTGCATGTGATTGTGATTCGTCTGGTACTCCGATTATGACAATATCAGCTTCATCAAAATTGTCAGTATTTGCCCAGCAGATCCTTGGTTCCATAGATATAGTTTAAAGTCAATCTACTAATTAATTACTAGAAGAATTTTCAATAATGATTTTAAATTTGTGAGGCATAACGCATTACTTTAGTTGGTTTTCTTGTAAAATTTGGTTTCCTACCTAAACCTTTATTGAACGGAGGATAACGGTGCAGGTATGCAATTTAAGGAAATGCAGAGTCAGATTCAAAAACTATCTCATAAATTCAAGACTGGTGACGCTGTAAAAATAGTAGAAGCTGGAAAGGCTGGTGATGTTTCCTATACTGTAATGAAATTAAAAAAAGCCATAGATGGAACGCCACTTTATCTCTTAAAATCTGATTCAAGTCCAATTATGCTATTATATTACGAATCAAAAGGTTCCCATTTGGAAAAGATTTGTTAGAGCAAAAGATGGGTAATGTATATAACTAATCGATCCCAAAATAGCTGGAAAAAGATTATGATTCAAAATATACTTGCTACAGTTGCAATATTTTCTGTATTTGCAATTGTACCACAGACTGTTTTTGGTCAAGTGGCTTTTACTGAACAATCATGTATTACTTGTGGTGAAATTCCTGATCAGCAAGCCCTAGACAATAACATAAAACTGGCACAGGTAGTAATTTGGACCGATTATCCAATTTACGATAAAGACTCTACCATTCATGTTTTTGGGCACACAAATGTGCCAAGTGAGATTCCTGTAACTCTGAGGGTCATCAATCCATTAGGCACGATAGCATCTATTGAGCAGATTATGCCAGATGAGAATGGCGATTTTACGGCTGATTTCAAACCAGGCGGAGATTTATGGAAAAAAGAAGGATCATACATCATTTCGGCATATGCTGGTGTTGGTGCCGACAAGATATACCGAGTTCAAGTAAAAGTGCTTGACTATGCTGGCTCTGACATGCTGGCAAGATATGAGATAGAAGGAGGCAAGGTGGCAGATATTATGGCAGACAGTACAACTAGTACGCTAACCATAACACTTGCTGATACTGATACTGATGGAACACTAAAGTTGTATTTGCCAAGAAATATTATTGATGCAAAACAGCCCTCAAAACAATTTGGTGGACTGGCAGGAGCAGGTATTGCTCAACAGCACACAACTAATTATGACAAAGACTTTTTGGTGTTAGTGGATGGCACTTCATTTTCTAAAGTAGATGCAAACTTTGCTGAAAAAGAGTTCAAAAATATCTTGCCTGCTGGAATGTATGCAGAAAAAACAACTTTTAACACACGTATTGTAACTATACCATTTTCTGCAGGAACTGAGAAGATAGAAATTATTGGCACCTATGTTGTGCCTGAATTTGGTTCCTACGCCGTAATAATTCTTGCAATATCTATAATGGCAATAATGTTACTTGTCAAAGGACCAAGACTACGATTGTTAGGGTTTGCCAGATAATCGTATATTTTTATCATAAAATTAATTTAATTCAAAAAAAATTCATCTGTTTTTTCTTTATCATAATACCTAGCTTTACAAATTAAAAATTTGAGTCAAGCAAATTTAGAAATTAATTATTTGAAATTAAATTATTTTTAGAAACTTTTTGAGAATATGAAGGAATGTTAACAGTATAGATTCTGATGGTGATAAAATTTTAAAACAATTCAAAACAAAAAAATACAAAAGCAAAGATGCCAGATTAGATTGGCTTTGAAAAAGTATTCAAGCTCTGAATAAGTAGAAACTGTAGTTTTTTACAAAGTATATATTTTTAGGAAGAACTATATAGAAAATAACTTTCGTATATATTATGAAAGACAGTGAAGAGGCAAGAAAAATCCAGTTTACAGGCAAGTCTTCCTATATTGTTTCGCTGCCAAAGCAGTGGATCATGGATCTTGGATTAAAGCAAGGGGATCAAGTTATTGTTGCAAGGCAAGGCGCCTCTGGCCTGAAGATTTTTCCTTCAACAGAACAAGTCAAAAGCTCGCAAATAGACGAGGCAACATTTGAAATTGGTCCAGACGATAAGGATTACACAATTGTTAGAAAACTAATATCGCTTTACTTTTTAGGATTTAAGACAATAAACATAATTCCAAAAAATGATAGGATAAAACCATCGCAAAGAATGGTTGTAAAAGATGCTGTAAAGCGAATGCTTATGGGAACAGAGATTATCTCTGATTCATCAAGTGAGATCACAATTCAGGTTCTAGTAAATCTCTTTGAGCTTTCAGTTGATGGCGCCTTTAAGAGAATGCTGCATATAGCAAAATCAATGCTCAATGATGCGTTTTTGGCAGTTAAAGAAAAGAATTTTGATCTTGCAAATGAGGTGATAAATGCAGATGATGAGGTAGATAGATTTGGCTTTTACATAATACGCCAGCTCAAAATTGCAATACAAAATGAACATATGCTAGAAGAGATGGGATTTTCAAATGCACGAAATTGCTTAGGTTACAGACTGGTTGTAAAAAATATTGAAAGGACAGGAGATCATGCTGTAATTATTGCCAAGGACTTAATTGAGTTTAAAAAATCAATAAAAAAAGAAACACTTGAAAAAATTCAAGAGATGAACCAGTTTGCAATTTCATTAATGGATGAGGCATGTTTGTCATTATTCAAAGAAGACTTTTATCAAGCAGAAAAGACAATTGAAAAAGCAGCAGACATTACAAAATATGAGAAAAAGGTCCTTGATAGTGCCAGATCAATAAAAGATGAAGAAGAACACTATAGGGTAAGAAGGATGGTAGAAAATATTCGAAGAATTGCCGAATATTCAAGCGACATAGCAGAAATTGTTCTTAACATAAATGTAGAAAAAGTGCTCAAAAAGAAAGCGTGAATAAAACTAATTGAAAACTGCAATTCTAATAACATATGACAAAGAGGATTCCATCAGAGAGGCTGTTGCATTATGTGAGGCAGCAGACTACAAGCCCGTACATACTGTAGAACAAAAGTATCTTAATCGGCCAAAATTTGGAATTAGCGAAGAAATAGTAAAAAGATTAGAGGCTACAATAAAGAGATTAGACCCAGATGTTGTAGTTTATGATGAAATACTAAAACCGAGCCAAAATTACAATCTCGCGTCAAGACTGAAAATAAACATACTTGACAGAGAGGCTTTGATACTGGAAATTTTTCAGAGCAGAGCAAAAAGTTCAGAATCGCAGCTTCAGGTAAAGCTGGCACAGCTTCGTTATGAGATGTCAAAGGCAAAAGAAAAGGTTAGACTCGCAAAGATGGGCGAGCAACCAGGTTTTATGGGAATTGGAAAATTCGAAGTCGATGTGTACTATAACGACATTAAAAACAGGATGTATACAGTAAAATCAAAACTTGCAAAAGCTGGAAAACAACGTGAGCTTCACAGACAATCAAGACAAAGACTAGGATTCAAAACAATCTCGCTTGCAGGATACACATCAGCAGGCAAAACAACGCTTTTCAACAATCTAACAGGCGAGGAACAGCAAGAAGGAAAAGAGCTTTTTACGACTCTATCAACTACGACAAGAAAAATTATGATTAATCACCAAGATGTTCTTATTTCAGATACTGTTGGATTCATCAGCAAGCTTCCTGCTTACATGATTGAGGCGTTCAAATCAACGCTTGAAGAACTTACCCATACAGATGTTGTAATAGTTGTAATTGACGCAAGTGATCCTGATTTTGATCTAAAAAAGAAATTTCAAAGCTGTATTTCTACATTGAATGGCCTGGGTGTTGAGCGAGACCGCATAATTTTTGCATTAAACAAGTCTGATCTTCTAACACCAGACCAAATCGAACAGAAAGCAAAACAGCTAAAATTTGAGGATGTTAGAAAATGGATCCCAATATCTGCAATTACGGGCCAAAACATACCAAAGTTAAAAGATCTTATTGCAAAGCTTTTAGAAACACCAAAACCAGTAGTTAAAAAAAAGCCAGTAGAGTTTGGTGCAATTTATGAAAATTGAGGTATTAAGAATAGGTCAGCGTCTAGTGCGAGACGATAGGGTTACTACTCATGTTGCGCTCGTGGCAAGGGCCTTTGGTGCCTCCAAGATCTACATGAATGAAGTAAATCCCGAGATCAAAGATACTTTGGATAAAATAAGCAAGACTTGGGGCGGAACATTTGAGGTAGCGTTTATCACAAACTGGAAAAAAATAGTCCAAGAAAAAAAGCGAGAGAAAATCAAGATTGTACATCTGACAATGTATGGTCAAAATATCAATGAGGTTGATCATGCAATAGAAAAAGAAAATCATATTCTAGTTGTAGTGGGAGCTGAAAAAGTACCGCGAGAGATATACGAGCTTGCTGACTATAATGTGGCTGTTGGAAACCAACCGCATTCAGAAATAAGTGCTCTAGCAGTTTTGTTGGATCGAATACAGAAAGGAAATCAGTTTTTTGCAAAATATCAAAATGCACAAAGAGAGATTATTCCTTCCAAGCAAGGTAAGAATGTCATAGTAAAGAAGACAAGGGATTAATATCAGTGTAAATGGAAGTGGGATGTTGGTTGACCAATACGAAGATCCTTTTGTAAGAATTGCTTCAATGATAGGTGGAGATGAATATCTCAAGGTTGCAAGATCGCTTTTAAAATCTGAAGATGCAACAGATGAGGAAATTGCAAGCTCTACTGGTTTGAGAATAAACATGGTAAGAAAAGTTCTCTATGATCTTTTTGGCAAGTCACTAATCACTGGAATAAGAGTAAAAGATGAGAGAAAGGGCTGGTTTGTTTACAGATGGCGCTCAAGAAGAGATGAGGTAGAAAATTTCATTGAGGGTCAGAAAAAGAAAATTTCTGAAAGACTACAGCAAAGACTGGACTATGAGAATGCATCAGACTTTTATCATTGCGGAAACGAAGATTGTCCTAGAGTAACATTTGAAGATGCATTAGAAGGATTTTTCAAATGTCCTTCCTGTGGTAAAGTTCTAAACTTGAAGAAAAACGATAAAGCAAAAAAAGCATTTGCCGCAAAGATTGATGAAATAAGAAAGGATATGCGCAAGTAGTTTTCCATTCTAACAATGTTTAACCAAAAAATACTATATGATCTGAAACTTTAGTGACCGATATGATGACAGCACCACCTCCAAAACCAACAGGCGGAGACGAAATATGCCCATTGTGCAAAAGGCCAAAAAGTGAACATACCAACAAGGAGATGCTTGATTGTTCTCGCAAGATAAGAGAGCAAGAAACTAAAGACGATATTTGATTATTTTTCTAGCAGTTTGGTTACTTTGTTAATTATTGTAAAAGGATCAACATCGATATCTGTTGTAACATAAAGTATGTGTTTTTTATCCAAGGGAGTTGTCATCCGTACAATTTTTTCAAAAACACTGATTGAGTATCCTTCTTTTCCGTATTTGTTGCTTAATTCAAGATGAGTTTTGTTTGATATTAAAATTTCATTAATGGATTTGTGACTTTCTTTTTTGTTAAGTAGACCAGTCAAGCCCTCACGGTGCTTGCTTTGAATTATTTTTCCTTTCATATCAAATATTGTGACAAATCTAATCATTGGATCCAAATCAAGAACGCTTTCACATAATTTTACAAATTCCATGATTTGTGCACCTGCTGACAATAGTTTAATGATATGTATTTGCTTTGTGCAGAAAAATGATGATTTTAAGAATAATGTGCTACTTGACTATCTAGATTTTGTATAATGCAAAACCACTTCATTTTTTAAATGTAAAATTTTTTCCAGTTGTAGTTTTCGTGATTTTGTGATTTTAGAAAAGCCTTTTCCTTTGATTATAGAAACAGAATCATCTCCTCCCACAAGAAATGGTGTAACTGTTATTATTATCTCATCAAAGAGGTTTTGATTTACAAACTCCCAGTTAACGGTACCGCCCCCCTCAACTAGAATTTTTCTAATTCCTAGTTGCCAAAGATTTTGCAAAAGTTTTTTTATGTTTACTGTATTATTTCCTAAAACAATTACTTTTAGTGGAAATTTTTCAAGCTTTGCAAGATTTTTTTTTGGTGCTTTTTTTGAAACTGCGATTATTGTTGGAATTTTGTTGCAAGTTTTTATGATTCTAGATCTTGTGCTTATGGTTGCCTTAGAATCTAAAATTATTCGAGTTGGATTTTTGCCTTTTACCTGATGTACTGTCAGTATTGGATTATCGCGCCTGACAGTATTTTTGCCAACTAGAATGGCATCGACTGTAGCACGTAGCTTGTATACGCGCATCTTGTCTTTTTTTGAGGAAAATCTAGAGTCGCCACTTTTTGTCGCAATCTTGCCATCTAAGGAGGTTGCCGCGCTAAGAATAACATGTGGCCTATAGCTTGCCATGAGCTATTCTCCCCCCTATCATTACAGCCTTGATTGCTGACTCTGATGCTCGATGTACAATTGAGGCATGTGGATTATGCATAGGTTCAAGCTCAATTGCGTGTTTGTCAATGAAAATACAATCAGCAAAATATTCTTCCCCAATTGAACCGATTTTTTTGTTTAATATTGTACCAGCATTTGATGTAGCCATTTTGAGTATCTGTTTTGCATCGATTCTTTTTTTATGAATTGCCATAGAAACTTTCCAGAGATAGTCCATTTCCCGAAACATGTCAGGCGAATTTATCATGACATTGTCTGTTCCAATTGCCATAGTATTTCCTGTTTTGATCATAAGTTCAATGTCAGGAATTCCTTCTGCAAGTGCAGCGTTAGCGCGCGGGCATACTACAATGCCTCTTGTTTTTTTTGCAGAGAGACAAAGGTCTTTTTTTGATGCATGTGTCATGTGAACCAAAAGGTGAGGCTTTAAGAGCAGAGCTCGTTGTGTTTCAGATTTTCCAGTCATTTTTTTTGATGTGATACAGCTTTGTTTTGTCTCAGCAGAGTGAATTGCACGGATTTTTTTTGTCCCAGAATAATATTTTAAGACAGAGTCGCTGTACTCGTTTGCACCACTGACTCCTATCCCATCACAGTTTTGTAAAATTGCAGCTAGTTCCGTTTGTTTTGATTTTGCAAGCGAGGTGTTTTGTGTGATTTCTTTTTGTTTTTGATAATATTCTACTCTACCAAGTACTATGGAACGGATTGGAAATGTTGAGATGGTTTTTTTTAATAACAAAACTCCCTCTAGCCCGCCTTCGCGAAAGTCAGCAAAGGTCGTAATACCATTTTTTATCATAGAGAGGCACGAGTTTTTCATAAAATTTGCAAGCTGTGCGGGTTTAGTGTTTTTGAGTATCTTTGACTTTATTCCATGTATTGGGTGTATTCTAGCCTCAGCTGTGCTTCCTAGAGAGATGTCTTTTGCAATAGAGTCACCTATGTGAGTGTGCGCGTTTACAAATCCAGGAATTATTACCAGCCCACTACAGTCAAGCTTTTCTTCGCCTGGACTTGAGGCAAGGTTTTGCTTTATTTTTTTAAAAGATTTTCCTGAAATTCTAATGTCTGTATTCTCTATGTATTGTAATTCTTTGCCATAGAGAATACTTGCATTTTTTAAAAGCATGATAGCTCATAGATTTCTGGCTTTTCTTTTCCAGAGTCTCTAATTTGTCGTATGGTATCAAGAGATTTTGTCGCAAGCTTGACTGCCTCTCGTGCAGTTTTTCCTGTACCTATTCCGCCGTTTAATGTAACCCCAAGATCTTTTTTTGCCAGAGCGATGAATTCTTTAGCATGTTTGCTTGCAGATTCATCTGATACAACCATAAAGTTGTCTCCTCCCATAAAGAAGGTTAACGAGTTTTTTCCAAGAAAAAATTCCGCCATTTTTGAATAAAGCTTGAATATCATAGACGAAATTTCAAATGGCGACGTGTTTTGTCTTTTTGATGTCAGGTTTTCAACATCAAAATGAATGATTGTTACTTTTTGCTCTGATTTTCCGTTAACAAAGCCATAGATGTTGTGTTCTTTGTTCAAAAAATTTTCTGTCTTTTTTCCCTCATGAGCTTTAAGGTTTGCCTCAAAGGGAGTTTTTGCAAATCCAATAGACATGGATAGCTTGAGATCAAAGTTTTTTGCAAGCTCTTTTTGTATTTCTACATGATCATCTAGCGTCAATCCGTTTGTTATAGCAAAAAATTCATCAGCACGATTCAAAAACACAAGTGAATTTTTCTCAGAGAATAGTTTCTGTACATCTTTGTAAAGCGATGCCTGAAGCATTTGTAGCTGGTGTTCCCTGTCGCTGCCTAGCGATAGAGTCCATGGGCCATACTTGGCAATTTTGAGAATGGTTAGCTGAACCAAACTTATCGTATCCTCTGCAATTCTTTTGTAGTGTTAACTGCTGCCTCAACTGCTCGTTCTGCTACAGGTCTTATTCGTGCATATGCCTGCCTTTCCTGCATCCCAGGCCCAGAAATGCCAAGAGAGACTGCCTTTTTGTGCTTGATTGATAGCTCCTGTAGTGTTTTTGCAGTGGTGTGAGCAATGACCTCATCATGTTTTGTCTGGCCCTTGATTACAGCACCTAGTGTAACTACGGCATCAATATCGTTTTTTGATAATAGCTCATCAATTATTGTTGGCATGTCATAAATGCCTGAAACCTTGCAAGTATATTTTACATTAATCTTGAGATGCTCTGCTTTTTCTAGTGCAACCTCAAGCATCTTTGATGTTATTTTGTGGTTAAACTCCGAGGCCACTATAGCTATATTCAGAATTAATGCACCTTTGCGTATTCGATTAGCTCTTTGCCATCAACAAATGGAATGGCATTTTGTTTTGCATATTTTTGAGCCTTTTCTACTGATAGTGCAGAATAGGTTTGCGCATCCATCATTTCACATATGGCTGTAACTGGCCTAAGCTCTGCAAGCTTTGTCAGATATACAGACATCTCAGTGTGTCCTCTTCTGCGTAAGAGAAGATCTTTTGCTGCAATCAAAACAGGCACATGCCCTGGTGTCTTGAAAGACGAGACAAACTTTCTTCGCGGATCATCTGCATTATACAGATTTGTCATTTCTCTGATTGTTAGTGCTCTGTCCCTATCTGTGACGCCAGTATATGTCTGATAGTGGTTAATTGAGATTGAAAATGTTGGATGATCTCCGTATGGTGCCAGCCCCATGATCATTTCTTTTGAGCTTGAATCAAACGAGTTAGAATTTGATAAAATGTCATGCATGTATTTTAGTCCAAGTTTTTCGCCAAGCGAGTTGCTTATTGCCATACATAGCAGTCCGCCTGCATGTTGACGCATTCGTGCGACATGTTCTGGAGTGATGAGCTCACCTGCCACTACCATGTCAATTTCGTTTTCTCTGCCAGTTGAGTCGTGTAGTAAAACAAACTCGCCTTCTCTTAGCGATGTTATTGCTTCTGATATAGTCATGATCAAAATGCTTGATGTTCTGATTATAAAGTTTACTAAAAAATTGGTAACTACTACTAAATTAGTAGATTATTGTGTTTGTTTTAGGATATATTTTCCTAAAATATCGGTTTCAATATTAATTTTGTCTCCTACTCTTTTGGTATGAAAGTTAGTAACTTGCATGGTGTGTGGAATTAAACAAACTGATATGCGATTTTTTATTGCATCAACTACTGTAAGACTGATCCCATCAACTGCTATAGAGCCCTTCTCCACAACATATCGCGCAAGCTGTTTTGGGACATCAAACCAGATTTTAACTTCTTTTGGTTTTTTTTCTATTTTTTTTATTATTCCAACGCCGTCAATATGTCCTAATACAAAGTGTCCTTCCATTCTATCGCCAGCCTTTATGCTACGCTCAATGTTTACTATGCTTCCTGTCTTTAGATTTCCAAGTGAGGTTTTTTTGGTTGTCTCTTCGATCATCTCAAAATTGCATTTATTTTTTGAAATCTTAACTGCAGTAAGACAAACTCCATTGATTGCTACGCTTTGCCCAATCTCAAGATTTGCAGCTTGTCTTCCTAGATCAACTGTCATTTTAACTGCGCTACGATTTTTTGGATTTTTTTCAATCTTTTCTATAATGCCAGTTCCTTCTACGATGCCTGTGAACATATTCATGTGATGATTGCTTTGGTGTATAAAATGTTGGCTAGCAGAGCCTACACATGAATTAATCTATTCTTTTTGCTGCTTGTAAAAGCGCCTTTGCTCGTTTGTAATGTACTTCATCAATCATTTTTCCCTCAATGACTGTTGCGCCACGTCCAGTCTTTGTTGCTTCCAGATATTTTTTGTAGACTTTGTCTGCCCATTCTATTTCTGCATTATTTGGGTAAAACACTTGATGTGTGATTTGTATTTGGTCAGGATGAATAATGCTTTTTCCTGAATATCCAAGATTTTTTCCGGTGATGCAGTCTTCTCGCAGACCATTTACATCTTTAAGATCTTGCCATATTGCATCAATTGCATATGTTCCTGCAGCCTTGGCATCAAGTGGAACTTTTGCCCTAGCATATTTTGCGCCTTCTGCTTGTTTTGTATATTCTATTCCCATATCATTTAGTAGATCAAATACGCCAAAAACCAAGGCGGCGGTGCGCTTTGTAGCTGATGCTATTGCATATGCATTGACTACACCCTCTGCTGATTCTATTGATGGCATTAGATCAATTGGTTTTAGTTTTTGCTTTTTCTCAAGCGATGAGAGGGTTTTTTCGATTTTTTTTAGCTCACTTGCATTGTTTACTTTGGGAATGACAATGCCGTCAATGCCTTTTGTGGTGATTTCTTTAAGATCGTCTGCGATTTTGCCAGAGGAAGGCGAGTTTATTCGTACATAAACGTCAGGTGTGTATTCTGAGCGTCTTTTTAGTGTCTCTTTGACTAGGTGGCGGGCGTTTTTCTTTTCGTTATCAGGTATAGAGTCTTCTAGATCAAAGCAGACAATGTCTGCAGATAATGTTTTTGCTTTTTCTAAAAAGCGTGAGTTGTTTCCTGGAACAAAGAGGAGGCTGCGTACAAGCCTTGCCATGAAAAATTTATGCGCCTTCTGGTTTCAGTAAGATTTTTCCAAAGAGGCCTTTTCCAGTTAACATCTTTGTGTGGGCCTCTGCAGCGTTTTCAAAGGAATGAATTGAATCAATTGCTGCCTTTATCTTTCCTTGTCCCATCCAAAATAATCCCTGCTCTAGCTCTGCACGGGTTCCCTGAGTTGAGCCTAGGATGTTAGTTCCTTTGAAAAATATGTGTCTGAGATCAGTTTGTGCGTCATAACCAGTAGTTGCGCCACATGATACTAGTGTTGCACCATATTTTAGAAGCGTAAGCTGTTTGTTCCAGTGTGTCTGGCCTATATGATCAAATGAAACATCGATTCCAGGCGAAACGCCGAATTTTTTCGAAATTTCTTTTGTTATGTTTCTGACTTCTTTATCCCAATCTTCTTTTCTGTGATCAACTGCATAGTCAGCACCAAGTTCCTTACATTTGTCAAGCTTGTCTGGGCTTGCTGTTGCAATGACTGTACAGCCATACAGCTTGGCAATTTGTATGCCAAAGCTTCCTACTCCAGAACCACCACCCATAACCAAAACTGTCTGACCTGGTCTGATCTTTGCTCGTCCAACCAACATATGCCAAGAAGTAAGCAATGTCATTGAAGCAGCTGCTGCTTCCTCATAGCTGACGTTTTGTGGAATCTTTAGAACATTTACCTCAGGCAAATGTGTAAGCTCAGAGTATGCACCCCATAGAGGGCCTGTTTGAAATCCCCAAATTGTTCGGTTATTACAATCATATTCACGACCATCGGTACATGCACTACAAACTCTACATGACATATTGGAATGTGATACTACTCTGTCTCCAACCTTGAGAGTCTTTACATCCTCACCTACTGCTACTACCTCACCAGCTGCATCAGATCCAGATACGTGTGGCAATGGAACAGCTACAGGCTGGCCGCGCATTCCCCAGATATCATTATAGTTTAAAGCTGCTGCCTTGACCTTGAATACTACTTCATTTGGTTTTGGTTTTGGTTCAGGAATATCTTTTACTTTTAAAATTTTTTTGTAATCATCATTTGGCGCATATTCTTCATAAACTACAGCTTTCATTGAGTAAAACCCCTGTTTCCCCTAATTATATTTTCTTAGATCATCTTCGATTTATCTTAAAATCGCGTTTTGGTTGTTGGATTGATAAAAGAATTTGTTTTAGCTGGTCGTCAGTTATCTGAGACTGTACTTTTCCCTGTGATGCCATGCTTATCAAATAGTTTTCAACCAAGTTTGCAAGCTCTGGCTTGACTAGCTTGACATTGTTTAGACGCAGTCTTGCGTCAGAAGACAGGATTTGTTTTAGAATTATTTCTTTTTGTGCAGCTATTTGTGCTTCACGTAGTTCATTATCATCTGTTTCGCCAGATTCATGATGACTCATGATATCACATTATGAGTAAACTTTCAAGTGTGGAGTTTTGACAGCAAGTTCGTTTAAAATTTCAGTTGCTAGCTTGTCTAGCTTTTGCATTCCCTGTCGTGATATGACACGGCCCTTTTTTTCAACCTTTTCTATGTATCCTAATTTTTCTAATTGATGAATTGCAGTACGTATGATTGCACCGCCTGCCAGTCTGTGGTGGGCCCCACCATATCCAACTGCTTTACTTCCACCATACATGCTACGTAAATCGGTGATGCCTATTGGACCATGAAGATAGATTTTCCGTAGTATAGATGCACATCTTGTGTACCACCAGTCATTATTTTGAGGAGGTCTTTCTTTGTGTGAACCTGTTTTTACATATGGCAGCCAGCTAGGTGAGTGAATGTCTTCTTTTTTTAGAATCTCTGTTAATTTTTCGATCAGTAAATCTGCTGGAACGTCGTATACTTTTGCCATGGAAAGTCAAACTCGTTACTGGTCTTATAAATCATTGAGCTATTACTTTACGATAAGTGTGACTGCAAAAATTGCAAGTAGTTCGGATCGATTTTAGTGATGAGCGACCTATCCGTGTTCGCGAGTTTACACCTGGTGCGATAAAGCTTTTACATTTTTTGCAAAACATCATTCTAAATTCATAAGGCATTTGAATTCTATAGTGTGTACTAATTTTTTTTGCATGCATTGCTTGTTTTTGTGAAAGTTCTGGATTTGATTTTGCATTGCTTAATGCATTTTTGATTAAAATTTCCATTCGCTCAAGTGCAATCTCTTTTCTTGCTTGTTTCATACAAAGACAATGTTGTACCGATTTTAAAAATTATGACAATAAGAGATGCGGTCGCCGGGATTTGAACCCGGGTAACGGGCTTGGAAGGCCAGCGTACTACCAGGCTATACTACAACCGCCTAAATGAGCAGGCTTTACGGCCTACATAAAAATTGTTTTTTCATACTCGTAAAGAATTCTGCCAATCACAACATGTGATTCAAGAGGATTTTCATTGATTTTGATCAGATCAGTAATTCTTTTTTTAATCGAGTTTGAGAAATGTCCTTTCTGAAAACCTCCAATAATTATGCATGATTTGTCGCCTAGCTTTTTTGCAACGCTTTCATATGTGCCTAATGTCCCCTCCGTTGATAGCCCAATTACTTGTTCTGGCTTTATTGTGTCTAGTAATTGATCAAAATTCATCTCTTTTAACTCAAACAGTGTCTTATCATCAGCCTTTACAGTATTGTCTTTGAATAGCTGCTCGATTACTCCTGCAAACCTATGGTAAGATTTTGGAATGCGGACCTCTTTTCCTAAAACTATTACATTGTCGTTTATGGTATGAATGTATATTCTGATCTTGTTGCCAAGATAAAGCGGAGTTGAGCATGCAGCAAGTAAGGAGATGTGTACTAGATCTGGTCTGCCCCTTTTGAGTTCATTTTTTATTCCTTTCATGGCAGCAAAGTGCCACGAGTTGTCAAGTAGGATCTCAGATGGCTTTTTACCAACTTTTTTACAATGTGATACTATAGAGTTGTGAGCTTGGAGTTCTTTTGGAACAAGCTCAAGTGAAGACTCGGCAAGTATTAGTGAGAGCATAAATTATTGTTGTATTTGTTTTTTGAATTCTGACCAGCCAGGCTTTGGTGTTCCATTAACATCGACTAGTCCTGCATTGCACAAGTAATATCCAAGCCGCTCTATCACAAACTCGCTGCTTCCCATGCCAGAGCCACCGCCAACAGTAATTTGTGATTCAATACTTTCTTGCTGGTCTGGAAAACATGTTCCTTCTGGTCTGTCATATTGTCTGTACCATGTAAAGAATTCAATTTTTGACTTGTTTTTCCTATAGAAATCATATGCGATTTTTAAAAATTCTGTCTGATCATTTTCATTCCCATTAACAAAATCAGATGTACTCCAGCTTATCTCAAATAAGGCGACTTTTTTGTCAGGAACCAAATCAAATATTTTTTCCAGATCAGTTTGTGCCTCGTATGGCGTTTTTGATATCTCATTTAGGCTGTCTACTGGAAAGTATGAAAAGGCAACAAAATCGCCCATGCCAAGCTCACTTACTAGACTTTCTAGATTCTTGTTAAATACAGCATGTAGCGCAAATGAGCTTCCAATTTTTACGTTAGGATGTTTTTGCTTGATTTTTTCATATACGATATCAAAAAAGTGCTTATAGTTTTCAACTCCGCCCTCGTTGTATCTAAAGTGCTCCTCTATTTCTGCACCAATTATGACAGTATCAATTATGTTGTATCTTGATAGTACAACATCAAGAACTCGTACAGTATTGTCTGCAAGGCTTTCTGTTAGTGCCTGTCGTCCCATCCAGTCAGGGAAGGGTCCAAGTGCAGGTCCATTTACTACAGAAAAAAATAGCGTTACCTGCATGTTATTTTTTTTACTAAAGCTCATCAAGACATCAGATTCTTTGAAATTGAACTTGTCCTTTTCTGGCTCCAAAATATTCCAAAACATGTAGAGATTGTTTCTTCCAACTCCAGTTGTTGCTGCTTGCTCATAGACGCGGTTTAGCTCTTCAAGTGTAGTTGCAGCTGCTGGTGTATTTACAACAAGGCCAAGATTTTGATTTGTAGTTAATGGAACTGTATCGTCATTTTCAAAATCAATTGTTAAAACTACAGTAATTGCTATGACAGCTGCGGCTGCTATTGCTCCTACTCCACCAACTAGTTTTTTGTTCAATGATGTTGGCAGAAGAAAAGGTAGTAAAAAAGTTGTGATGGACTAGCCAGAAGTACAGCCGCTAAAGCCGCATTCTATGCATATAGTGCATCCTTCAACAAAGACAAGATTGTTTTTGCATGTAGGACATAGATTCTCTTCTTTTGTTTCTTCGATTACGCTGCTTTGCTTTGGTGTTTCTTCTGGAGTCTTTAGTCGTAGTGCATTATCAACTTGGGTTCGGATGTACGAGTTCTTGATGTTGTGTGCGATATAGTCTGTAACAAAGTTGCTTGGTCTTACCTCAAAGTTTTTTTCTGCATTTTCACTTGTCATGTGAAGTACCTGCTGGTGTCGTGAGCCATCACGGTATACTGTGATGCCTTTTAGCGCCATTTCGTGTGCCAAAAGATATGCTGCCTTGACGTCGTCTGCTGAAACATCGTGTGGCATGTTAATTGTTTTTGCAATTGCGTTGCCAATCCAGAGCTGCCATACAGATTGCGCCATTAGGTGGTCTGCCCAGTGAATGTCCATTGCTGTAACAAAGACTCTTTGCATCCATTCAGGGATTTCTGGGATTCCTCTAAGAGAGCCATAATTGTCTGCAATTTTTGCAAGGATTTCTTCGCTATACATGCCATTATCCTTGAGGACTTGCTCAAAGATTTTGTTTGTGTAAAAGAATCTTCCAACAGTTACCCGCTTTTCAAAAACAAGTGCAAATGTTGGCTCCATTCCATTTGAACAGTCTGCTATCATAGATAGAGTGCCTGTTGGGGCAACAGTTGTTGTAAGGACATTTCTAATTCCATGTCTTTTTATTTTTGAGATTAGCGCATCCCAGTCATGGCAGTGTTCTTCTTTTGATTTTTCATACAATCCTGCAATAGGAACTTTTCCTTCTGGATATTCTGTTTTTGGACATAATGGGAATCCGCCTCTTGATTTTGCCAAGGCAACGCTTTCTTCCATGGAATAGTATGAAAGTGCCTCAGCTAGCTTTGATTGGAATTCATATCCTTCTTTTGAGTTGTATGGAATTCTAAGCTTGTAGAGTAGATCTGCAACTCCCATGACACCTAGTCCAATTCGTCGCGAATCTTTTGATGCAACATCGATTTCTGGGACAGGGTAATGATTCATGTCAATTACGTTGTCAAGAAATCTTGTAGTTTTTCTGATAGTCTCTTCATATCGTTGCCAGTCAAACTCATGCTGTCCATCTGCTTTTCGTTTTACAAGATTTGCAAGATTGATAGAGCCAAGGTTGCATGACTCGTATGGATAGAGACTCTGCTCCCCACATGGGTTTGTGGCACGCAGTGGCATACCCCTTGCCTTTGCAAATACATTGTATTTGTTGATCAGATCAAAAAAGATCAGGCCTGGTTCTGCACTCTTCCATGCTGACAGTGCTATCAGATCAATTAGCTGATGTGAATTAATTTCACGGACAGGTGACTTGTCGCGAGGATTGCGTAACATGTATTTGCCGTCTTCGGTGTTTACGAGCGCATTCCAAAAGTCCTCCCATATTCCAACGCTTACGTTAAAGTTTTCCAAGATGCCAGCCTGTGTCTTGTTTGTGACAAATTTTTCAATGTCTGGATGCCATGCCTCCAAGATTCCCATGTTTGCACCTCGACGTTTGCCTCCCTGCTTTACAACTTCGGTGACTGTGTTTATGATATTCATAAAGGAGACAGGTCCTGAAGCGACGCCAGACGTTGATGCTACAATGTCTCCTTCCTGGCGCAGATCAGAGTAGTTTATTCCAACTCCACCGCCTGACTTGAAGATTAGTGCTGCATCTGACGTTGATTTCATGATTCTTTCCATGTCATCTTGCATGTCAAGAACAAAGCAGGCAGATAACTGGCCTAGACGGCCGCCTGCATTCATCATAGTTGGCGAGTTTGGAAGGAAGTCTTGTGCTGTCATCAGTTCCATGTATTCTCTTATCTTGTCAGCATAGTCATCAAGCTTCTTTGATGCGATCATTGTCAAGAGCTCTTTGAAGCTTAGCTTCATCTGGCCTTTCTTTGCAAGACTGATGTAGTGATTTATCAGTCCTCTAAAGTGCCACTTGTTTAGATAATATTCGCCGATCTTGAATTTATAATCAAAGTCGCCAAGTTTTTCAAGATACTTTCTTGCTTCTTCTATATCCTGCTTTATGTTGCCTTCAACTGAAAAGACCTTGCTATCATACAGGACATCTCCTATCCCTACTAAGATTGCAACCCGCTCAAACATGGCTTCTGGGCTTTCAGTGATTTCGTTTTTGTTATTTCGCATAAGGTATCTTGATGCCAGTACTCTCAAACAATTGAGATCAAACTTTTTTGCCACCGGATCAAGGGACTTGGTGTTTAGTACCTTCATTTTGTCGTCTCTTAGTTTGCGTCGCTCATGTCTATACAGAATGTAGGCTTTGGCTATTTCGCTATAACCTCGTTCAATTAGCGTAGATTCTACTATATCTTGAATATCTTCAACGCTTGGTGTGTTTGATGCAGAAAAGCCCTGCTCTAGTAGTTTTTTCAAAACACCATCTGTTAATTCTTCTGCTAAACCACGGTTTGCTTCGCCCGTAGTAGCTCCAATCGCCTTGTATATGGCGTTTGTAATTTTGTCTTTGTTGAAATTCATCGTTTTTCCATTTCGTTTGCGAATTTCAACGATCGAGTCTTCTATTTGAGAAAAATCTGCCATAAATATCTCCCGAAATAGTCTAAGAAATCAAGTGAATATAACTTCTGTGGCAAAAAAATTTTTATCAAGATCCAATTTAGCTCAACAACTTTTACACTAGTATGATAAACTTCGTAGTGGTTAAGATTACAAGTTTTCTAAAAAGTAACTAAATGTCCTTCTTGGTTTTTCGAAAAAAGTTTTGTCATGACGAATTTCGTCTTAATTTATTATATAGGGCGACTTGCACTTGGGACATTTGTCGCCTAGTTTCTCATCCTTTAGTCCACAGTTGCCGCAGATCGCTACCTTCTTTACAGGTTTAAAGGAGGAAAGCAAATCAGATGCCTTTTCTATTGTGTTCTTGATTTCATCGACTTTGGCGTCTTTTGCGAACTTTATTCGTGTTAATAAGCCACCGTCAAGCATTTTTGCCATTTTATTGCATTCTACTATTTTATCGCTTTTGGCAGAAAAGCCAGAGACTTCGCCTGCGTCAAATTCTATTCCTTCCGAATAAGACTCGCCATTCATGGTCTTAAGAATCGATGATTTACCGTACTTTTCACCATCTAGGGTGGCAAATCTACTAGAGCCCTCGCTTTCTACCATAGAGACATTAACTGTATCGCCTGTTTCCTTTCCTTTCTTTTTTGCGACACTTACTGCAGTATCAATTACCTTGTATAGAATGTCCTTTCCTTCTTTATTTCCCTCATATCCTAAAATGCTAAAGACTGCTTCATGTAATCCGACCAGATTGATTACTAGAGAAACAGATCCCCGCTGCATATATTGCGTGTTGCTAGCAAGAATTGGGTTTAGTCCACGTCTTGTTAGATCCGAGACGTCTTTTTTCCTCAATGACATAGAAGAAAGTGCCGGTTTCATCAATAGTGCCAGTCTTGCTCTAAAGTAGGTCTCATCTTTGTTTGACTCAAATGCAAGTCTTGGCAAGTTAATAGAAAGGGATTGTAATTTGATCGAAGTTGTACCAGCGTTCTTTGCGTCAACACGTAATACTCCCCTGCTTGATGCTTGCTCTTTTGTAAAGAGAACTTGCCCGCCAAGTGCTATTATTTCAGAAAGAACATCTGAAACGTCTGCAACTTTGCCTTTTTCATAGTCAATTATCAGTCCAATCTTTGGAATTGGTGTTATCCTTGCATATTCTTTGTATGCAGAAAGGATTGCTTTGGTGAGCTTTGTATCAGAACCTAATTGGATTAAAAATGAAACAAATGTTGGACTTTTGCCATATTTTGAGGATGTCGATGCAGTGGAAAAGGCGTTTGTTAGTCTTTGCTCAAGCTCTGCGATGTCTTTTGAGTGCTTTGATAACAATGGAACTAGTCCATCCATTACCACTTCCTGAGATGCCTCCTTTGAGACTAGGGAAATTACCATTGATAGTGAGGTTATCAGGTTATCAAGGTCCTTAATTGACGAGATTCTTGTTACGCCTAGAGACTTGCCCTTTAGGTCAAGGCCGTCTTCGATTAGCTCCTTGACATTGATGAATAGGGTATCTGGCAATAGAGACCATATGCCTGGATTTGTGATGTGAAGGTCGCCTGAGAGATGCGAGTCTGCCACGTCTTTAGGCAGGGTATTTAAAAGCAGGTGCTCGGCTAGGACTGCCTGGCCTGTCTTAAATAAGAGGTCCTCGGCTCCGGCATCCACATTATCCACGTTTGATATCATTTCCTGAATATCAAAGACTGGCAAGCCAAGTCTAGCAAGTTTATTCCTATACTCCTCATGACCATGTTCTAAAAGGACCGAGTTTACCATCTCACGGATTAAAGAGCCTGTCAGGTATGTTGTCTGATATTTGTATATTCGATTTTCTACTTCTTCTGTTATCTTTTGTGCCAGCTCAAGGGGCAAACTACCCTCACGAACCAGAGATTGGATGATTTTATGAGAATTAAATTCCTCAATTGATTCATGTGAGGTTCTAACATACATTTTTCCGCTTTCAATTATTGATCTCTCCTCGATCTGTCTTGCAAGACTTAGGACCAGCTTGCCAAGATTTGTAATGGTATAGCGTCTTTCAGACTTGTTTAGTGCTACTAGCGATTGTCTTAGTAGTTTTCGCAGGTGATATGCAAATTTTCCGCTCTCTTTTTTTGACTTGAATCCTGCAAGGGACTTTAACTCTGAATAAGTCAGGGGTCCCTTTGAGTTTAAAATTCTTAAAATATCGATTCTGTTTGGGCTTGCCATAACAGAGAAGATCATTCTTACGCGCTTTGATGTTGATTGTAAAATGCCGCCACGCTTAGGCTCTAGTTCCTCACTAAGTTCCATATCAAAGTCTAAAAGATCAGAGGTAATTAAGATTTATGACAAAATACAATGTTACAACTTTTTAGAACATTAAATTACAACGATCTGGATCGATCAATTTAGAAAAGTATTTAGATCAGTTTTCTTGGACATCAAGCGAAAATTCTGCAGTAGACAGTGTCTGTCCACATGATGGACATTTGTTATTGTAAGGTCTTATCACATCTTTGATTGATTTGAGCATTTTCATATTTGCTACTTTTTTTCCGCATTTTCCGCAAACTACTTCCACTGACATTATAGAAAAGCTGTTTTGCTCAAATTATTAAAAATCCGCTTGAAAGTTTTTAATTAATACAATAAATTTGATTTACTGTTTTTCCAGAATTATCCCACGTTCATCAAAGTCCACGATTTTGGCCTTTGAACCAATTGGCAGGTCTGCTGGTTTTGCAATATTTGCCATAAAACCTGATATTCTCAGATTTGAGCCTAGTTGTACTACAACCCATGCGTACGGGGTATATTTTTCAAAGCCGGCAGGTGGTACTGTAATTATTGTATAAGTCACGACTGTGCCTTTTCCTTCAAGTTCCACATTTTCAAACTCTTTATGGCCACATTTTTGACAGAAATACACTGTAGCCAAGTGCAGCTCGGCGCAGTTTTTGCATTTTCTTGCAAGAATCTTGCCTAGCTTTGCACATTCGATAAACTGTTGCTTTGCTGACAACTTATACACTTTGGAAAATATGAACTGCGCAACTTGCACCTGTTGCACCAAAATTATGTGTTAGCCCAACCTTTGCGTCCTTTACGGTTCTTTCGCCTGCCTTTCCTGTTAGCTGATCAAAGACTTCAACTACTTGGCCCACACCTGTTGCACCTATTGGATGCCCCTTTGATTTTAGTCCGCCTGATGGATTGATCGAAATTTCGCCATTTAGTCTTGTCTTACCCTCACGTACTGCCTCAACTGCCTTGCCTTTTTCAAAGAATCCAAGATCTTCGCTATCAACTATTTCTGCGATAGTAAAACAATCATGAACTTCAGCAAAGTCAACATCTTTTGGCTTGATTCCTGCCATCTTGTAAGCTGCCTCTGCTGCAATTTTGGTACTTGGTATTGTTGTTATGTGATTACGGCCTTGCAATGCTGCAGGGGAACCACCCCTTCCAGATCCGATTACACGAATGTAATTTTTTGTATGCTGCTTTGCAAATTTTTCATTACATAAAATCACAGCACTTGCACCATCAGAGAATGGACAGCAGTCATAGAGCTTTAACGGGCTTGCAACTACAGCAGAATTCATTACATCATCAATTGTAATTTTTTTTCGAAGATGTGCTTTTGGATTAAGAAAACCGTTATCGTGATTTTTTACTGCAACCATTGCCAAGTCTTCTTCAGTTGCTTTGAATTCTGTCAAGTATGCTCGTGCCATGGATGCAAACAGTCCTGGAAATGATGCACCTGCTTGGCCCTCATAAAAAAAATCAGAGCAATAAGAAAAGTATGTTGTTGTCCACTCTGTACCTGTATGAGTTACTTTTTCAACTCCTGTAACTAATACTGCATCATAAAATCCACCTGCAACGTTTGCAAATGCTTCTCTAAATGAAACAGATCCGCTTCCACATGCAGATTCAATTGATAATGATGGCTTTTCAGATATTCCTAGGTTGCTCATTACTACAGGACCCAAGTGTACCTGCTTGTCTGCAACACCAAAAACATTTGAGATATAGCCAGCATCGATTTCTTTTGGTTCGATTCCTGCACTTTCTATTGCGTCAACAGACGCCTGAACGGTAATGTCTGAAATGCTTTCCTGTAATTTGCCATATTTGGTGCTTCCTGCACCAATAACACAAACCTTTTCCACAATTGTCGCTGACAAGAATCCCTATAAAAATTCTTCAACCATTTTTGATGAGATAAATCATTGAAACAAAACACAGTTCAAGTTATTCCAGTTGATGTGACAAGTTCCCGAAATTTTGTCAAATCAACAGAAAAGAAAGCTAATATGTTTAGAAGCGAGATAGAGCAGTACTTTGATAAGAATGGATACTTGTCTTGGTCTTCAAAAAAGAAAAAGTATATAATTTTAGGAACAAATTCACCAAAAAATGGACTAGTTGACTGTCCACAGTGTCATGTTGGCCAGCTAATGGTAATTCGTTCACGTACAACAAGAAAACGATTCATGGGCTGTTCAAATTATTATAATGGCTGTCGTGCATCTTCGCCTCTTTTGCAAAAAGCCAAGCTTCGTGCAACAAAAATTCGCTGTGAGCTGTGTTTGTGGCCTATTGTGTTGTTTCGTTACAGCAGAAAACAAAAGTGGTCAAGACAATGTTCAAATTTTGTTTGCCAGAGCAGAAAACTCTAGATTTTAAAATTATTGTAGAGATCAGTTCTTCTGTTCTGTAGTAAGGGAAGAGCCTTTCTTGTTTTTTTGAGCTCATCAAGTGATATGTTTACAATTCCAATTCCCTGGCGCTTTTTCATGTCAAGTATTATCTTGCCATAAGGATCAACTACAATACTTCTTCCACAGTAAATGTTTCCTACTTGATCAGGTGCAACTACATAGCATCCATTTTCAATTGCACGAGTCTTGTTAATTGTCAGCCAGTGTTCTTCTTTTCTTTTTCCTTTTACCCAAGCAGATGGTACAACCAAGACCTCAGATCCTGATGATGCCAAGATGCGAGACATTTCAGGAAATCTTAGATCATAGCAGATCATCATTCCCAGTTTGCCTAAACTTGTTTTTGTCGGACTCGTAATTTTAGAGCCTGCTGTCAGTTTGCGTGATTCTTTGAATCCTAGTGCATCATAAAGGTGGATTTTGCGATATGTTGATAGTATTTTGCCTGATTTTCCTACAAGAAATGCAGTATCATAAACACGATTTTTTTTCCTGCTTTTTTCATAAAAAGTTCCTACTACAAGAATAGAATTTTCTTTTGCAGCATTACTAATTGAGCTTACAAATTCTCCGTTTGCTGTCTCCGCCTGTTTAGCAAGCTCTGCAGCCGATTGCGATGAATTTGTGTAAAACATCATAAATTCAGGAAATGCACAAAGATCTGCGCCTCTTTTTGCTGCAGTTTTGATATAGTTTAGAATTTTTGTCAGGTTTTTATTTTTGTCAGTTGATGCCTTGAATTGTACTATGGCAATTTTTGTCATCATGTTTTGTAAAAATGAATAAAATAAAAAGAATTACAGCTGGTTTCCTGCCATAAACCAGTTTTCTTTTGGGTTTTCGTCAAAAACAACAATTACGTGATTTTCTTTTGTTTTGAGAATTTCAACTGCTGATTTTGTTACTGCCTTTGCAAACTCTTCTTTTTGTTGCTGGCTTCTTCCAGGATACAGTGAAACTGTGATCAACGGCATGAATACACCAAAGTATGGTGTGATTTATTCCTAATCAGTAATCTCCTTTCCATCCATATCTTGTACCATATGTAAAGTCAGAGCCATGTGTTTTTTTGTACAGCATTCCACATGCAAGTCCTACTACAAATCCGCCAATGTGGGCCATGTACGCTACCCCCCCACCTGCAATACCAAAGCCTCCAACCAAAAATGGCAAAACGTTTTGGAAGATAAACCAGAAAGGCAAAAACCATTTTGCTTGAATGTGCATCATTCTCCAGAAAAATCCCATCATCAAAAATGTCGTAATTTTTGCGCGAGGAAACATCGCAAGATATGCTCCAAGCACTCCAGATATTGCGCCAGATGCACCTACTGCAGGTATAGGACTTGTTGGTTCTACAACAATGTGTGCAAGGCCTGCAACCACACCCCACACCAAATAAATTCCAAGAAATTTGGCCTTGCCAAACTTGAGCTCAATGTTATCTCCAAATATCCACAAAAAAAGCATGTTTCCACCAAGATGCATCAGGCCACCATGCATAAACATCGACGTGATTAGTGTAGTCAGTGGCATTGGCGGGCAGGAGACTTGTAGTGATCCCATACCAAAGTCAACAGATACTTGAGCAGAACCAGTAACACAGTCAGGAACTGTCGCCCAATCATAGAATAACTCAAATGTTTGCTCGTTTGTAAACTCGAAAAACTGGCCAGTATATGCTACCTCATATGCAAATACGATAACGTTGATTATGATTAAGAGGATTGTAAGTACTGGTTTGTATCCTCGTGGGTGAGGATTTTCATCTCGTAGTGGAAGCATTGTACGACTGTTTTATTTTCTCCTAGAAAAAGCAACCGACCCAATAACTATTCCTGCTATCCCAAGTCCTATTGCAATGTATGAAATGGTGGTATTTTGATTAGAATTCTCAATTCTAGCAAGAGTTTGCTTGATTTGGTTTATTTCACTGCGAAGCGATTCTTGTTCTGCTAGGATCTCTTCATTTGGTTTTGTTGGAAATGCCAAGTAGGTTTTGTTTTCAACTCGTGGCGGATGCATTGAGATGCTTACACTAGTTCCATCAATTTCTCCTAGGATGTTAGCTTGGTAATAGCCAGCCCGTGTAGGAT
>Ga0194119_10001313_pt1 | contig 45501 bp, 43 predicted proteins | sample TA2MahC100mmetaG_FD_148620 | JGI IMG/M metagenome (GOLD analysis project Ga0194119, IMG submission 148620) | Freshwater microbial communities from Lake Tanganyika, Tanzania - TA2015018 Mahale Deep Cast 100m | ecosystem: Environmental > Aquatic > Freshwater > Lake | place: Tanzania: Lake... | reverse complement strand
CTGGCGGATTGGCCGATCGATCCGTTCCGAAGCGGACGGCCCCGCGCCCCGAATCGCGCGCACGCTCGAGGACACGCCGTTTTATGTGCGCTCGCTGGCGGAGTCGACCGTGGATGGCCAACAGGTATTATCGGTGCACGAGACGCTGAACGGCCCGCGGCTTCGATCAGCGCTGGTCAGACTGATGCTGCCCTGGCGGATGCCAAGGCTGCGCTGAGCGCTCACGCTCGGCAACCGTGACCAGCAGATTGACCATCCACGCGGCTTTCTCGGAGACGTTGCGGGGCGGCAAATCGCCGATCGCGGAACGCGCCGCGTCCACCAAAAACCGGATGGCATCCAAAGGCTGATGACCGCGCGGCCGCCTTGGCGCAGCCAGCGCGCAGGGCAGGCTTTGCACGACACGGGCAAGCTTTCTGCGGCCACTTACCACCGCCCGCTGATTCACCGAATCAAGCCGTGCACGGCGAATTTCGACTCCGATATCCGCATAGATATGACGCGCCGCGAGAATCGCCGGTCGGCAGCCACGCGGGAGGTTCCACAGCCCCTCTTCGGCACGCCGATAGAGGGCGTCGGCCTCGCCGAGCAGGCGCTCAACGAGCCTGGCAATCGGCGGGCAGAAGCGTGGATCGAGCAGCCATGCATCCGGATCGAGCCCTTCTTCGCGAAGCCAATCCAGCGGCAGATACACGCGCCCCATCCGGGCGTCTTCGCCCACATCGCGAGCGATATTGGTGAGCTGCATGGCAACGCCCAGTTCGCAGGCACGCGCCAGCGCACGCTCATCGCGCACCTCCATCACCAGGGCCATCATGGCGCCCACCGTGCCGGCCACCCGGGCGCAGTAGTCGAGCAGTTCGCGGAACGTGTGATAGCGGCGTCCCTGGGCATCCCACTGGAATCCTTCGAGCAGCGCCAACGGAATACGTCGTGGCAGACGATAGCGATGCACCACCCGCGCAAACGCCTGATCGGCTGCGACCTCATAGGGCGTACCGGCGTAGATCGAATCGAGCCGAGCGTGAAGCTGTGCCAGCGTGTCGGGGCTTGCGCCGCTGCCATCGACCTCATCATCGGCCACGCGGCAGAACGCATAGAGCGATACCGCGGCGTCGCGATAGCGGGCGGGCAGCAGACGCGAGGCGGCAAAGAATGATTTCGACCCGTGTCGCATCAGTTCGACGCAATCGGGCGCGGGCGCTGCAAGCAACCTTTCGATTTCGGGGCTGTAGCTCATGTTCATCGCAGTGCCTCAGCCCTCGCCTCGCGCACACTATGGGCAGGCGGAATGATGGAATCGAGCACCTTCGCTGATGTGAGCACCCCCGGAATACCCGCGCCAGGATGCGTGCTGGCCCCGACCAGATAGAGGCCATCGATGTCTTCGCTGCGGTTATGCGGGCGAAACCAGGCGCTTTGTAAAAGCCGCGGCTCCATCCCGAACGCAGCACCCCGATAGGCGAGATAGCGGGACTCAAAGTCGGCGGGTGTCAGCAGCCGTTCGGTGCAGATCGCGTCAGCGAGTTGCGGCAGAACCGACTCGCCAAGCATGGTCTGGATGAGCTTGCGATAAGGCTCGGCACGGCTTGCCCAGTCGATTCCGGCCTCCAGATGCGGCACTGGCGACAGCACATAGAACGTGTCGCAGCCTTCGGGTGCAAGCGATGGGTCGGTGGCGGTTGGCCGATGCAGATACAGACTGAAATCATCAGCCAGAATTTTTCTCTGAAAGATGTCGTTGAGCAGATCGCGGTAGCGTGGCCCAAGCAGAATCATGTGATGCGGCACATCGGGATAGCGGCGCCGGGTGCCGAAGTACCAGACAAACAGCCCCATCGAATACGCCGCGCGGTCAACTTTGCGGTCGCTCCAGACGCGGCGGGGTTCGCCCTTCAAAAGATGGCGGTAAGTCCAGGCGCTGTCGGCATTGGACACCACGATGTCGGCATCGACGCGCTCGCCGCCTGACAGAACGACGCCTCGCGCCCGTCGGTTGACCACGCGAATCCGTTCGACATCAGCGCCAAGCCGGATCTCACCGCCCAAGTCGCGAATCAGTCGGGCCATCGCTGCCACGATGGCGCCAGTCCCGCCCATGGCCGAATGCACGCCGTGGATACGCTCGAGCGATGGTATCAGGCTGTAGACACCCGTTACCGTCATGGGATTGCCACCAATGAGAAGCGGATGAAAGCTGAAGACCTGACGCAGCTTCTCGCTCTTGAAATGACGCGATGCCATGCTGTAGATGCTTCGCCACGCACGCATTCGCACCATTGCCGGCAGCGCGGCAAACAGATCGCTCAGGGACTCGAATGCCACCGTACCCAGGCCCTCATAGCCGATTCGAAAACAGCGATCGGCCTCGAGCATGAAGGAGCGCAGCCCCTCGACATCGTCGGGGCTGACCCGGCGGACCTCTTCGATCATCGCCTGTGGATCGCGCTGGTAGTCGAAATGTGATCCGTCATGGAATCGGATTCGATAACACGGATTCATGGGACGCAGGTCGACATCGTCAGCGAATCGACGACCGGCAAGTGCCCACAGCTCTTCCAGCAGGAAGGGCGCCGTGACGATGGTGGGTCCTGCATCGAAGGTGAAGCCATCCTGCCGGAAGACGCTTGCACGTCCACCGGGCTGGTCCAGCCGCTCAAGCACCGTGACGCGATAGCCCTTGCAAAGCATCCGGATGGCGCAGGCCAATCCGCCGAACCCGCTTCCGATGACGACGACGCGGGGCGCATCGGACGGCGCAGCGCGCATCGGAGCGGCCCGTGACGCGTCGGCCTGTGCCGGCTGGCGAGCGTCGCCCAGGGGTGCGCCCGAGGGCGGGGGTGAGCGTGGCGTACCGGTCGGGCCGGTGAGCGGTAAAGCGTCTGAAGCGGACTGGAGCATGAGCGGCTGTCGCCTCCTCGCGACGGGCCAGGCGCGGCCACGCGAGCAACGGTGCACGCGACAGCGCAAGAATGTGTAAATTGCAATTGACGTTCGGTTTTGTCAAGCAGAGAATCCAATCATGACTGCCCGCACCCTCCCAACGCTGTCAGCCTTTACCGAATTGCTGAAGCCCATCACCTGGTTTCCGCCCATGTGGGCGTTTGCCTGTGGCGTGGTCGCATCGGGTGTGCAACTCACCACGCACTGGCAGCTTGCGGTGCTCGGCGTGCTGCTGGCCGGGCCCATGGTGTGCGCCACCAGTCAGGCGGTTAACGACTGGTTCGATCGCCACGTTGACGCCATCAACGAGCCGCACCGCCCCATCCCGTCGGGCCGGATGCCGGGGCGGTGGGGGCTTTACGTGGCCATTACCTGGACCATTCTGTCGCTGCTGGTGGCCACCGGCCTGGGACCCTGGGGCTTTCTCGCAGCGGCACTCGGTCTGGTGCTCGCATGGGCCTACAGCATGCCGCCGGTTCGGCTCAAGCAAAACGGCTGGTGGGGGAACCTCGCCTGCGGACTGTCCTACGAAGGCCTCGCGTGGGTCACAGGCGCTGCGGTCATGGCGGGGGGCGCGCTTCCCGAAACCCGGTCCCTGCTGCTCGCGCTTCTCTACAGCATCGGCGCCCACGGCATCATGACCCTCAACGACTTCAAGGCAATTGAAGGCGATTCACGCATGGGCATCCGATCGCTTCCAGTACAGCTTGGCGCGGCCCGTGCGGCACGCGTGGCCTGCTGGGTCATGGCAGTGCCGCAGGTCGTCGTGGTGCTGTTGCTGCTGCAGTGGGGCGCGCCCGCATCGGCCATCGCCGTGGCCCTGCTGATCGCCGCGCAGGCCGTTCTGATGCGTCGCCTGATCGCCGCCCCGATCGAGCAGGCGCTCTTCTACAGCGGCTTTGGTGTGCCGCTTTATGTGTCAGGAATGATGGTGAGCGCGTTTGCGCTCAGGGCTCTGGGCTGAGCTTCACGGCACGTATCCGTGCGGCCAGCGCAATCAGCATCAAGGAGGAATCGCCCATGACTCATTCAACTGAATCACCGTTAATGCCTCGTACGGAGGCAGACCCGGGGTTTGGCTGGCTTTCGATTGCCCGGCTCGGTCTCATTCAGGCCTGTCTGGGCGGTATCGTGGTCCTGGCCACCTCCACGCTGAATCGGATCATGGTCGTCGAACTGGCGCTCCCGGCGGTGCTGCCCGGTCTGCTGGTTGCCATGCACTATGCGGTGCAGATTCTGCGACCACGCATGGGGTTTGGCTCTGATCGGTCCGGACGCTGTACCCCCTGGATCCTCGGCGGTATGGCCGTGCTTGCCTGTGGCGGTGTGCTGGGCGCGGTCGCGGTCACCACCATGAGCACGTCACTCGCGTCCGGCATTGCACTGTCGGTGCTCGCGTTTCTGCTGATCGGTGTTGGCGTGAGCGCAAGCGGCACCTCGGTGCTGGTACTGCTCGCCAAGCGTGTGGCGCCCAAGCGTCGCGCAGGGGCCGCCACCATGGTCTGGCTGATGATGATTGCCGGGTTCGCCATCACCGCGGGCATCGCGGGTCATCTGCTTGACCCGTATTCGGAGGCGCGGCTGCTTGCGGTTGCAACGGGAGTGGCCGTCATCGCGCTGGTGATGACCGCACTGATGCTGATCGGGCTTGAACGCACGGCTCGCGCGCCTGAGGCCGCCGGCGCGGACCCCGTCGTCAGGGAAGGTTTTCGGGCCACGCTCACCAAGGTCTGGCGCGAGCCGGCCGCCCGCCACTTCACTGTTTTTGTCTTCGTCTCCATGCTTGCGTTCAGCGCTCAAGACCTGATTCTTGAACCCTTCGCAGGCACCGTGTTCGGCTTTAGCCCAGGTGAAACCACCAAGCTGTCTGGTCTTCAGCACTCAGGCATTCTGTGCGGCATGCTGCTGGTGGCGCTGGCCGGCAGCGGTCGCCTGTTCGGGCGGCGGCTCGGATCACTGAAATTCTGGACCGTCACCGGATGCATCGCCTCGGGCTTTGCGCTGGCAGGGCTGGTTGCCGCCGGTATCCTGGGGCCAGGTTGGCCGCTACGTGCCAACGTCTTCCTGCTGGGCGCGGCAAACGGCGCGTTCTCCATTGCGGCCATCGCGTCCATGATGCGGCTGGCCGGCGAAGGCGAAGGCCGGCGCGAGGGCACCAGGATGGGGCTGTGGGGCGCCGCGCAGGCGCTCGCCTTCGGTGGGGGCGGCTTGCTGGGCACCGCGCTGTCCGACATCGCGCGCCTTGTCATCGACGATATCGCGATCGCCTACGCGCTTGTATTCGGCCTTGAGGCGCTGCTCTTTATCGTGTCGGCTCGCCTGGCAAGCCAGATCCACGAGCCCGCCCCAACGATTCCGTCTCAGACCCCTTTGCCGCAGCAACCCCTTTCCCAGGAAGCCGCTCATGCTTGAAGACACGCTTTATGACGTTGTAGTGATCGGCGGCGGGCCCGCAGGCGCCACAGCGGCCGACGATCTTGCCCGCGCGGGCCGCCGTGTTCTGCTGGTTGACCGCGCAGGGCGTATCAAGCCATGCGGTGGAGCCATCCCGCCACGGGCCATCCGCGACTTCGAGATTCCAGAGAACCTGCTGGTCGCGCACGCGCGCTGCGCCAGGATGATCTCCCCATCGGACAAGCGGGTCGACATTCCCATTGAAAACGGCTTTGTCGGCCTGGTCGATCGCGACGAGTTCGACGAGTGGCTTCGCGCGAGGGCCGCCGAGCACGGCGCCACCCGCATGATCGGTACCTTTGAGCGAATCAGCGGCCCCGACGCCAGCGGCGTCACAACCGTCAGCATTCAAAGCCGCGCGAGCGCGGGCGCCCGAAGCGAAACTGAGGTACAGGTTCGCACCCGCCTGGTCATCGGCGCCGACGGCGCCAAGTCGCGCGTGGCGGCTCAGTCCATCGAGGGCTTCGACAAGGGCAAATTTGTGTTCGCCTATCACGAGATCGTGCGGGCGCCTGCCCCCGATGAGCGGGCACGCGTCGACTACGATCCCTCACGCTGTGATGTCTACTATCGCGGCACCTTGTCGCCCGACTTCTACGGCTGGGTCTTTCCCCACGGCAAGTGTTTTTCGGTGGGAACCGGCAGCATGGACAAGGGATTTTCACTGCGCGGTGCGGTAGCCGAGCTTCGAAAAACAGCGGGTCTCGATCGCTTCGAAACCTTGCGTCGCGAGGGCGCTCCCATTCCGCTCAAGCCCCTGCCACGTTGGGATAACGGTCGCAACGTGGTGCTGGCGGGCGATGCCTCGGGCGTGGTCGCGCCGGCATCGGGCGAGGGCATCTTTTATGCGATGCTGGGCGGCCGACTGGCTGCTGAGTCAGCGCTTGCCGCACTCCAAACTGGCCGCGGCAGTGAGCTTGCCACGGCAAGAAAGCGCTTCATGAAAGAGCACGGGCGCGTGTTCTTCGTGCTCGGTCTGCTGCAGCGCTTCTGGTATGGCAACGACAAGCGACGCGAGCAGTTCGTCAAAATCTGCCGCGATCGCGACGTGCAGCAAATTACCTTCGATGCCTACATGAATAAGCGGTTGGTTCGGCGGCGACCCCTGGCACACTTGCGCATCTTCCTGAAAGACATCGCGCATCTGTTCGGTATCGTCAAGGCATGACCGCTTCAAACACTCGCTCCAACCCGACCTCCGATACCCCTTCCGCATCGCCCGTCACCGACACGCCCGAGGGCCAACCTCGCGCGCGCCGCCTTGGGCTTGATTCGCTGATTGCCGCGCTCTGCGTGGTAGCCGTCGCCAGCGCGGGCGGCTCCCTGACGCGGCTGGACGCGTGGTATTTCGCGCTCAAACAACCCTGGTTCAAACCACCCGACTGGGTATTCGGCCCGGCTTGGACGACGCTGTTTTTCCTGATTGCCTGGGCCGCGGTGGTGGGTTGGCGAGTCGGTGCCGCGCAGAGCCCCTCGCCTCGCCAGACCATGCTGTTCCTGTTCGGCTTTAACGCGCTTGCCAACATTGCCTGGAGTTTCCTGTATTTTTTCCTGCAGCGGCCAGACTGGGCGCTCGCCGAAGTCGTCGTGCTGTGGGGCTCCATCGTCGCGCTCATTTTGCACCTGCGCCGCTATGCGCCACGTGCCGCGCTGCTTCTGGTTCCGTATCTGCTCTGGGTCAGCTTTGCCGCGGTGTTGAACTTTGAGGCTGTACGACTGAACAGTTGAGTCGGTAAGCTTCGGGCCGAGCGACAGACCCCTCGGAGGAAGCACGATGACTCAATCCAACAAATTTGACCCGGTGGCCGATGGCCGGCGCGTTCACGACACGGTACTGGCTGGCGGTATCGCGATCTTCAAGGCAGATGTCGGCTACGCGATCGTCGGACATACCGAGCCCGCCATTCGACGCATCTATGAGGCCAAGCAGCGCAGCTTCTCCAAGCCCTGCGGCATGTTTGGGTCCTATGACATGTTTCTTGAGGTGATCGATATTGGCGAGCGCGCGCGCGATTTCGTACGCGCGGTCATCTTTGACCACCAGCTTCCAATTTCAATCGTCGCGCCGTTTCGCGCGAACCACCCGCTCTTCAGGGATGTCGCGCCGTTCGTGCTGTCCAATGCGTCCAAGGCAGGCACCATGGACATCCTGATGAACGCCGGCCCCACGCATGACGAGATCGCCCGGCGCGCACTCGAGACACACAAACCGGTATTCGGGTCGTCAGCCAACCGTTCACTTACCGGCAGCAAGTTTCACTTTCAGGATGTTGAACGCGAGGTGGTTGACTGCGCAGCGCTTGCGCTGGATCGCGGCCCATCCAAGTACAGCAACGAGCGTGGGCTGGGTTCATCCATTATTGATCTGCGCACTTTCCGTCCGGTTCGCGTCGGCATCGTGTTTGAGCAGCTTCAGCAAGTTGCGGACAAACACTTTGGCATCGATATTCCGTCGCAGGTGGACGCGCCCACGTCCTGACGATTCAGCTTCCGGTCCCACAAAAAAAAACGACGCCTCCCGAAGACCGGGGGCGTCTGGCACGAGACACCGGAGGATGGGTAGGAATGATACGAGTGCCGAAACTTTCGGGCGTGTCCCGATCGGGACCTCGCCTGCTGTCAGGATCTCAGAAGGTGGACTGCTCAGCCTCCTGATTGGGTTGAGGACTCAGCTGCCGCAAGCCGACCAACCAGGCATTGCGGCCGCTGAGAAGTGGGTAGAGACATCATCAAGATCAGTTGGCCGGCTTGATGAGCGATAGCGGCAGTTCGCTAAGCGCAGAGGTTCTTACCGGCGCGCCCGCCGGCTTCGCAAGTTCTGGATGCGCGGTGAGCATCTTGGCGCCGTTTAACGGCTTGTTAACACCCTGATGGCAAGTGGTGCAATTGACCTTGGCAATATCGCCAGTACGGCCGAGTCGCTCCTTAGGCTGCCCAGGCGTGAGCGGTACCATGAACACGTTATTCACCTCGCGCACCATGCGGATTCCATACCAGGACTGCACGCGCGCGGGCGGGCTTTGACTCCACTCGGCAAAAGCGCGGGTATTGTGGCAATTCACGCAGCCCACGCCCAAGCCTTCGGACATGTGAATCATCAGCGCGTGGGTGACCTCGGCCTGCTTGAGCGGTACCTGGGCATTGACGGGTAAGGCCGTGGTTGCGGTAAACCGAATTTCGTCTTTGCCAAGGAAATAAGGCGTGAAGGGATCGTACGGCAGCGAGGCGTTCCCGACCGACTTCTTGCCGGCTTTGTTCTGCCCGAAATCATTACCCAGCATCCGACCCGCGCTAGGCGCCGGGGGATCAGCAAACCATTTGTATTCTGGAACGTTTTTACCGCGATGGCAGGTGTAGCAGGTAACGCCCGTGTCGACAACGTGATTTTTCCAAGTACTGTTGATTTCCTGGGTCATCTGCACCATGCGCCGAGAAACAATCTTAGTTTGCATGGAGTCGTCAGCAAAGTTGGCGGGGTTATGGCAGTAGACGCAACCCTGCTCCGGCGATACCCAGTTGGTAATCGCAATCATTGTGCGGGTAAATTCACCGACGCTGAGATGTCCGAGCACCTTGACGTTCTGATACGCCTGGCTTGCTCTGGGCCCGCTTGCATCGGCAGGATCAAGCACTGGCGGAGCGACATGCCGCGGCGCGTTCGCCGCGACAATCCGAGGATTAGTGACCTGCTCCATGCCTGTGCCTCGGTAACCCACCTGCTGGGTATCCATCGGCAAGCGCTCGCAACCAACGAGCAGCGTGCTCGCCAATACGCCGGCAGCAGCGATCAAGGCGAATCGAGTTTGCGCCATGTCGGGCTCCTGTTATTTCGCAACTGCGGGATCAATGATCGGACCCCAGATTTCCGGATAAGCCGGCGCGACCCCGTGCTTGACCGCCCACAGGTACCAGTTATCAACGACGGTACCGGTCAGCAGAATACCGATGCCGCCTGTGATACACGTAAGCACCGCGAACCACCACGCCCAGCGATGAACTGACTCCATCGATGCGTTGAAGCCCATGGTCCAGCGCCAAAATAGCGCAGCGCGCTCGCTCGCGGTTCCGCGGTCGTAGATCTGCTCGATCTCGCGATCACCACCGTACCTGCTAACCGCGAGGATGGTTCCAGCATGCATCGCAAATAGCAGTACCGAGCCATACAGAAAGACGATCGACAGCATGTGAAACGGGTTGTAAAACAGATTTCCGTAGCGCAGCGAGAACGCGGTAGTCCAGTCGAGGTGAGAGAAGATTCCGAACGGAACAGCCTCAGACCATGACCCCATCAGCACCGGGCGGAACAGTCCTAACACCAGAAACAGCCAGATCGCTGCTGCGAAAGCCCAAGCGACATGGGTTCCCAAGCCTAGCGCGCGGGCGCGCCTGTAAACACGGGCCCACCACAGCAGAATTGATACAGTGATGAAGAAGCCTGCAAACAGCCACCACCCACCCTCGTTCAAGGGCGGTAGTTGCAGGCCGTACTTGGCCGACGGGGGATCCACCGACAACCAGAACAATTGTTTTACGAATTCAATCGGGCTGTAGTTCACCTGAACCAGCATATTCCAGCCGATTGAGGTGAACCCGATCACAAAAAAGATCAGCGACGCAACCCCCAAAAAGCCCAGATAAATTGGGCCGATCTGCGCGTTACCGAATCGGGCGAGTACATGCGCATGGATGCCGCCGGCACGCTCGGCCGTATCACGCTCGCGCTCGAGCGGAACGCCTGGAAACACAGGCGCATTAACGCGAACCTTGGTGAACAGGTTCTGGTAATACGGGACCGGAAACAGTGTTTTTTTCATTGCGATTCTCCAGTCACGACCAGATGGGCAGGCGCAGCCACCAGCCCCACCATTCGGGCCAGCCGCGTGTCCAGAACGGACCGCTGATCACGATGCATACCGCGCTGAAGAACACCGCTGACAGCGCCAGAAACAGACCCAGCCGGTGAATGCCCAGCGTTCCCACCGAGTAGCCGATGATGTCGCGAAAGAACGAGTCTTCGTGCTCGGGGGTCTTGACCAATTCGCCCTTAGGCGGGTTGGTAGACGACAGGATCAGGCCACCGTGCATTGCCAGCGCCAGCGTGGTGGTGAAGAACAGCGTCACCGCGATCATGTGCGCAGGGTTGTAGTGAAAGTGCAGGTACTGGTATCCGACGTTTGAAACCCAGTCGAGGTGGCTAAGAATTCCGTAGGGAAAGCCGTGGCCCCAAGCGCCCAGCAGAACCGGCCGAATGACGACCAGCGTCACATAGCCGAGTACCGCCACGCTAAATGCAACCGGCACGTGATAGCCCATGCCGAGCTTGCGGCTGATTTCAACCTCGCGCAGGGCCCAGGAGCCAAAGGCTCCAATGGCACAGACCGTGATGATCTGCCAAAGCCCACCTTCCTTAAGTGGCGCCAGCCCCAGCCCGTATTTGAGATCGGGCGGCGCAATATTGATTTGCCACAGATTCCAGGTGCCGCCGATTGCGGCGCCGTACAGAATCAGCGCAGTGCCGACAAAAGTGAAAAAGACCGTGGTGATGCCAAAGAAACCCACGTAGAACGGACCCACCCAAAAATCGAATAGATCGCCGCCGAGCAGCGTGCCACCACGAACCCGGTATTTTCTTTCAAAGCTCAACATCGCCATCTGTCGGCCCTCCCGGCTGTCTTGTCGGGCGGCGGACCGGCGCGAGCCGGACCGCCTGCCTCTCCTTGCTTGCCTACTTTTTGGCTGCAGCCGCGGCCTGGGCGGCCTTGTACTGAGCCTGACTCATGCCATCGAGCCAGTTGAAGTTGGTGGTGCTGAGCAGAATGAGATGAATCATTGCCGCCAGCCCGAACAGGAAAACGCCTTGCGCAACCATCGCGCGCAGCGGGTCGTACAGTTTCCAAACGCGCCACATAGATCAATCTCCAGTCAGATTAGGTGCGACATCAGGGTGTAGACAGCGCCCCTGACACCGCCCAACAAGGTTTCACTGCTTTCCGCACCAGGCAGCCAGGATCGCCACGGCAGCAGCAACAACGACGCGAACACTGCGACACACAAAAATGTGACGAAGCAAACCGCAAAGATGAAGTGAGAGGCGAGCGAATCGCCCAGCGTTTCATGGCGGGCCGATGTGTTGCTGAGTGGTGTCATGACTATCCCCGTACGGATGTGATCAGTGGAACCAGGGGCGCCAGGCCCAGACGAGGATGTGCGCGATCACAGCGATTGCCGTGAAGCCCACCAGGCCCTGCATGTAATACGTGTGAAACTCCTGGGCTTCCTCGTCATTGAGCCCGGAGATGCTCTTCTTGTCACTCATGGGGTGTTCTCCATTGAGGCGGCCATGAAGGCCGGCTCCACGCTGGGCCCGCGTGGATCAGGCAGCCGCAGCACCGCGCCACGACGTTCGGTTCGCCTCTTTGAAGAGGCTTGTTCGAGGAGAGGGAGGCAGCACTCATGCGGTAACCGCCTTCCGAACGACCCCGGCCGCTTTATCGATGCGGGCCGCGGTCACACGGTCTTCGCCCGCCTCGCGGGCTTCGCGCTCGGCGCGGTCCCGCAGGCGTTTGGCAACAGAGATCTGGATCAGCACAGGTTCATCGGCAACCAACTCGGCAAGCCGCTCGCGCGCGGGCTCGTCCCAGTCAAGACTGCGTGCGTCGGGCGCAACGGTTCCGGTGGGTGTGGCATCCACCTTGTCCATGTCGCTGCCCAACGGCAGGATGTGAAAGAGCGCGTCGAACAGCCCGTTGCAGAATTCCTGCACCAGATACGTGGTACCGGCGTAGCCCATGAAGGGCGTCCCGGTGTGCCGGCGAATGATTGCGCCGGGAAATGATGCCGGGACATAACTTGCCCGCGAGCCTTTTTCGGCCAGATACATGCGCTCGTTGTAGCTGCCGAACATCACGAGCGGGCTTTTTTCGTGACAGTGCCTGCGAATGGTTTCGTTATCGGTCTTGTCGCCTGGCTTGCGCGACACGGCGAAGGCACACGGCAGGCCCAGCTCGGTTTCAAACAGGTTGCGAAGGCCGCGCGCATAGGTGTCGCTTGCCACCACCGCGAAGCTAGCGGTGCCGAAGAAGTCTTGCGTGACCGAGCGCCACAGATCCCACACCGGTTTGATCGTGGTGTGCTTTTCGCGCTCGATGAACGGCTCGGGGTCTAAGCCCAGCAGTTCGCCCAAGGTGCGCAGGAACCGGGTTGTGCTGTGCAGCCCGATCGGCGCCTGCAGCCACGGCCGCTCCAGCGCTTCGCACAGCAAGGCGCCAAACTCGCGATACATGCAGATATTGACTTGCGCATCGGCCAACCGGGCGATATCGGCCAGGTGCGTACCCAGCGGAAACACAAGATTGATCTCGGCGCCGATACCTTCAACCAGCCGCCGGATTTCAGCCAGATCGCTGGGCATGTTGAAGGTGCCGTAGGCGGGGCCAATCAGGTTGACCAGCGGACGCTCGCCTTCTTTACGTGCCTTGGGCTCGGGCACCTTGCGCGGAGCGTATTCGGTCCAGAGCCACAGCATGGCGCGATTGGCTGCCTGCCACTGGTCTTCGTCGATCGTGCGCGGCAGAAACCGTTGGATGGTGGTGCCCTCGGGGGTTACGCCACCGCCGATCATTTCGGCGATTGAGCCGGTGACCACCACCGCAGGCAGATCAGGATCGAGTACTGCGTGGGCCCGGCGCATTGCGTTTTCGGTGCCCTCGCGGCCCAGCTGCTCTTCGGCGAGGCCCGTGACCACAATGGGCAGTTCGTGCGGCGGCAAGGCATCGGTGTAGTGCAACACCGAGGTGACCGGGAGGTTTTCGCAACCCACCGGGCCGTCGATCACCACCTGCAGTCCCTTGACCGCCGCGAAGACGTAGACCGCCCCCCAGTAGCCTCCGGCACGATCGTGGTCGAGCACCAGCATCAGCCCATCTCCTCGGCTTTGCGTTGCGCGGCGGCCTTCTGAACACGACGACGCGTGAGTGCCCGGAACTCGGGGCGATCGACCGGGACCTGCTCCCAGACACCCGCGTTGGCGCCCTCGCCCACATCACCAAAAAACGCTTTCATCTGATCGAAGCGGGCGCGGTTGCCGATTGCGGCATTGATGACCTGGGCCAGCGATCCGGCACCCGCGGCACCCATGAGCGGGCGCGCTGAAATCAGGTTGGTGAAGTACAGCGCCGGCAGGCTCTTCTGCTTGGCAGCCTGCACCACGGGCGTCGTGCCGATGGCGAGATCGGGACCGAATTCGTCGATGGCGGCGAGATCGTGCTCAAGCGATGCGCGGTACTGAACGCGTGTGCCGTGCTCCTCGAGCCAGGCGCGATCGGCGGCGCTGTACGCGGTTTGGGGACAGGCTGAGCCGACATACGGCACATCAGCGCCGCTTTCAATGAGCAGCCGCGCAACCAGCAGCTCGGAGCCCTCATAGCCGCTTACCGTGATGCGGCCTTTGATGGGCGCCCGGCTGAGCGCGGCGCGGATGCCTGGCAGCACGGCATCGCGGGCTGCACCGATTGCGCGCTCACTCACGCCTGCGGCTTCACCGATCGCACGCAGCCACTCGGCCGTGCCTTCATATCCCACCGGCGCCGATCCCGCGATGGGCCGACCCGCGGACTCGAATACGCGCAGACTGGCTGTGTAAAACGGGTGAACCGCTGCCACCGCGGCGCAATCAAGCGCCGCATAGAGTTCGCGCCACTCGCGCGTGGGAACGGTGGTTCCCAGGGCAAGCCCCAGCGGTGCGAGCATCTGACCCACGCTCATGGGGTCAGCCGGAAAGAGTTCCCCCAGCAACGTGACCGTGGGCAGCGCAGCGCGTCCTTGACGGGGCGCCGCCACCGGACCGGCACGCACCTCGTTGAGCGCGTACTGAAGCATGGCACCGGCCAGGACGTCTTTTGCCTCGGCGTGGGTGGGTACCCCAAAGCCAGGTACGTCGATACCGATGATACGAACGCCGTTGATCTCGCGCGGAAGCAGCTGCAGCGGCACACCGCTTGCCGTTGGCACGCACAGATTGATGATGACCAGTGCGTCGTAGCGGGCGGGGTCTGCCTCGCGGTACACCGCTTCGCGAATGTCCTCGAACAGCTTGCCGGTAACCAGTGTTTCGGAGTTGAACGGCACATAGCCCACGCTGCGGCGTGCGCCATAAAAATGCGAGGTGAACGTAAGCCCGTAGACGCAGCATGCCGATCCAGACAGGATGGTGTGCGTGCGACGCATGCGCAGCCCCACCCTTAGCGACCCGAAGGCCGGGCACATGCTTTGCGGCTGGTCGTGCGGGCCCTTGGGATAGTCGGCCGCGTAGCGCTCGAGGGTTTCGGTTTTGCCTGCCTTGCGGGCCGCCTCGAGCATCTGATCGCGGCCGCCATGGCATGACAGGCCCGACGCATCGACGGCGCCGGATGCGGAACCGCTGACAGCAGTCGGCGCTGCCTGCACAGGCTCGGCCTCGGCTGGCAGGATCGGAATCGGTTGGCGCGCGTTCATGGTGATGTGCTCGTTGCCGCTGGCTCAGATCTGCTCGTAGACCACTTCGAGCGAGGGCTTCTCGACCGCATCACGCCCCATCATGTCGGCAACTGTGGCCGGTTGAAGCACGACGTCGCGACCCACTGCGCCGGCCGCGAACAAGCCCAGCAGTGCGTCCTGAGAAAGCGGCCGGGGCCGGATGGGCGGCGCTTCAGCGACATTGGTTGCGAGCGTTTCGAAGAGCCGCGCCCACTCATTGCCAGGACGGCCGATGATTTCGTAGCTGGCGCTTTTGCGCCGAATGTCTTCGTGCGCGGGAATCGCAGCAAGCACCGGGATACCCGCCCGCTCTGCGAAGGCGGCGGCCTCGCCGGTTCCGTCATCCTTGTTGATGACCATCCCGGCCACACCGACGTTGCCGCCGAGCTTTCGGAAGTACTCGACCGCTGAGCAGACGTTGTTCGCAACGTAGAGCGATTGCAGGTCGTTGCTACCCACCACGATGACCTTCTGGCACATGTCGCGAGCGATCGGCAGACCAAAGCCACCGCAGACGACATCGCCAAGAAAGTCGAGCAGCACGTAGTCAAAGCCCCAGTCGTGGAAGCCAAGCTTTTCGAGCGTTTCGAAGCCATGGATGATGCCGCGCCCGCCACAGCCGCGCCCCACCTCGGGGCCGCCAAGCTCCATGGCGAAGACGCCATCGCGCTTGAAGCAGACATCACCGATTGAAACCGGCTCGCCGGCCAGTTTCTTGCGCGATGAGGTTTCGATGATGGTGGGGCAGGCACGCCCGCCGAAGAGGAGCGAAGTGGTGTCGCTTTTTGGATCGCAGCCGATCAGCAGCACCTTCTTGCCCTGCTGAGCCATCATGTAAGAGAGATTGGCCAGCGTGAAGCTTTTGCCAATACCGCCCTTACCGTAGATGGCAATGATCTGCGTGGTCTTGGTCACCGGGCCTTCGTGCACGGGATCAGGCTCGATCGAGGCCTCGGCGGCAAGCCGCGTTTTCATCATGAGCTGCACGGTGGCAGCGCGCGCTTGGGGTCCACTGACGCTCATTGAACGTTGCTCCAGTCAAGAACCATCTTCAGACAGGCGGGATCCTCGAAGGCATTCCGATAGGCGTCGTCGGCGGCCTGGATCGGCTCACGACGATTGACGATGCCAGCGAGCGACAACGAGCCTGTCGCCACCAGATGTCGAACCGCTTCGAGGTCTTGCGGCAGCCATTGCGCCGCGACGCGAAGCCGCATCTCACGCAAAAAGGCGGGCACAAAATCGAAATTGAGTGCGGAGGTGTAGAAGCCGGCCAGCACCAGTTCGCCCCGGGGCGCGAGGTGCGTCACCCAGCGCTCAAGCGCAGCGCCGTGGCCGCTTGCATCAACGATGGTTGCAAAGCGCCGTGATTCGTCGTCGGCGGGATCACAGACCGTGTAACCGGCGCCCGGGTCACGTCGTTCGGGGCGGGTTTCCCAGACGCGTGGCGCCCCGCCCAATGCCACCGTGATGCGCGCGAGCAGGCGACCGAGTGCACCGTGCCCCACGATGAGCTCGGGTAACGGCGCCTGCGCGCTGGGACGGATGGCGTGGTAGGCAGTGGCTGCGAGCGCGAACAAGACCGCGTCTTCGCCAAGCGATGCATCGACGCGGATCACGCGATGCGCCGCGGTGTAAACCAGGGATGACGCGCCTCCAAATAGCCCCCTTACATCGCTGTAGCAATTGGCACCCGGCACAAACACGCGGTCGCCGGCGGACAGACCTGAATGCGGTTCGGCCTCCAGGACCTCACCCACGGTTTCGTAACCCGGGACGAGCGGATACCCCATGCCGGGAAAATCGGGCATTTCGCCGCTGTAGAAGAGCCGCTCGGTGCCTGTGCTGATGCCGCTGTAAAGCGTGCGGACCAGCACTTCGCCAGGCCCGCGCGAGACGAGCGCAACCCGCCGACGGGTCAGGCTTCGCGGGCCTTCGAACACCACTGCATGGGCTGATCGGGCAATCGTCATCGAATCAAAGTGTCAGTTAGTTTGTACTGTCATTGTGTCATGTAGAACTGACATCCTATGCCTTCCAGCAGGTTTGTCAACACCTCTCGCATAGCGGTCAACCTGGCGCGACGCGCGCAAGCAGCATTCCAGTCTGAAGGGGGAGCGCGGTCGGGATCGCCCGGACCTCTGCGAAGCCGGCTTGCGTCATGAGGTCAGCCAGACGTGCTGCAGAGCGTGCGCGCCCCTTGCCCATCGCGAGCAGATACAGGCCGAAATACGCATCGCCCATGGCCTGCGCACCCGGCGTTCCAGACAGCGGTTCGGCGAGGAGCAGGTGGCCGCCCCGAGGACGCAGGGCTTGGCGAATCGCACTCAGAATTCGGAGCACACGGTCATCGGGGTGGTCGTAGGCCACCCGGATCAGGGTGACCAGATCGGCGCCCTGAGGCAGCGCGTCTTCGAAGAAGCTGCCGCCGATACATTCGATCCGGTTTGCAAAACCGGCCTCGGCGAGCCGGCCGCGGGCAAGCTGTGCCACGGCTGGCAGATCGAAGAGTTGCAGCTTGAGCGACGGGTGCGCGCGTGCCACGTGGCTCAGAAAGGTTCCCTGCCCACCCCCCACATCGAGCACAACCTGATGTCGGGAGAAGTCATAAGCCTGCAACACCTGTTCGGCAACCAGCGGTTGCGACGCTGACATGAGCTCGGAGTAGTCGCGCACATCGGTGGCGTCCAGCCGTTTTTCGCCGAAGTGCCGCCCATCACGCGCATAGGCCCAGTAATTTCGTAATCGCGTGGGGCGATCAGGCTCGCGCAAGGTGATCAGCGGATCAGCCAGGTCTTCATAGACCGCCTGATGATGGCGAACCAGCGCGCTAATCGCCGGGTTGTCGACCATGACTGCGCCAAGCATGCCCAGCCCCACCGCGTCGCGCCCACGCCACTCCAGCAGATCGAGTGAGATGGCTGCCCGCACGAGAATGTCCGCGCTTTCTGCTGGCAGCGCGGATTCCTGGGCAATTTGTGCGATGGACTGCGGCCCCTGCGCGAGCTTGTCGAACAATTCAAGCCGGACACAGGCAAGCAGGACCTGGCTGTAGGAAAAACCCGCCACCAGATCGAACAGTTTTTTCGACTGCCTGCGGCTGATTGCGCGCAGGCCCGGAATCGCACTGACTCGGCGCCGAAATGACGCGCTGGTGAGCAGTCGATCGCGAAGCGAAGACCAGGAGGCCACGAGTGCATTCGCCACGGCGTTACCCCGCTGCGCGCTCAGTGTTCACGCACGGTGCGGGCAACAGAGGCTGTCCGCGAATCGCCCGGCGTTGCCGTCTGAACCGGCATAGGCCTTTGTACCCCCGCGGGCCCTTCACTTGGCACCAGTCGGCGCGCCTCGGACAGAACCAGCGAGCGCAGCAGCGCCTCGCCCGGACAGGGCGGAATGCTCGAGATTGCACGATCGATCAGACGGTCAAAGTGGATCACTGCGCCGTCCAGGCCCAGTTCCTGCGCCGCGCTGGGCCGGCCAAGCAACAGATCCTGACCCACGGGTTTGCCTAAAATGGCCGGGTCGGAAATGACATCGCGAATGTCGTCAGCGACCTGGTAGGCCTCGCCAAGGCTCGAGCCCAGCGCGAACCAGTCATGGCCATCGGCACCCGCCGCAGCCGCACCCCCCGCAGTGGCAGCCGAAAACAGCGCGCCGGTCTTGGCTCGCTGATACTGATCAAGCCGCGCGCTGGGTTCGCACTCCCAGGCCTGACCCGCGACGATTCCGTCGGGCGGACCTACGCCCTCATCGAGCCAGCGGATGACGGTGGCAAGCCGCTCGGGATGGCGACCCGCAGCCCGTCCGAGTTCGCGAAACGCCATCACGATCAGGGCATCGCCCGCGAGCACTGCGAGCCGCTCGCCGTAGGCACGGTGCACAGAGGGCAGACCGCGCCGGGTGTCGGCATTGTCGAAACACGGCAGATCGTCGTGCACCAGCGATGCGCAATGCAGCAGTTCGAGTGCCGCCGCCATCGCATCAGCGAGCGTGGGATCATCGTCACCACAGGCCAGCGCAACCGCCAGACAGAGCTGCGGACGGATCCGGGCGCCGCCCGGAAACACCGCATGCTGCATCGCCTGTTGCAGCCGCGGCGGGGCACCCGCGCATCGAACCAGGCTGCGAGAGAGCGCACCTTCAATACGGGTAAGCAGGGGCATCGGGCATCTCCGAGCAATGTAACGTAGACTTGTCACTTATTGTGTCCTCTACACTAGACACTTGGCTTCGTCTCGTCAACCAGCGGATGCCGCAGGGTCTGATCGCATTTGAGCGCCGCTGCGGCGAAACGGTGTGGTCGGGCTGGCGCAGCGCTGAGCTGCCTGACGCCCGCGCCATCCTGGTGCTGCTGCACGGCACGGGCGGCGCACGCCATAGCTGGGCGCCGGTCCTCAACAGGCTCGACCCCTCGATCGGCGTGCTGGTACCCGATCTGTCAGGGCACGGCGCGACCCGCTGCTTCGGTCACACCCGTCACGGGCTCGACGACATCGCCTCCGAGCTGCTGGATCTTCTGCGGGCCGAAGGACTCGCCCGGATCGACCTGATCGCGGGCCACTCGGCCGGGGCAGCCGTGGGTCTGGCGCTGGCGCTGCGCGAACATTCCGGACTCACAATCGGTGCCGTGCTCGGCGTCACGCCGTCGCTGGTACCGCCACCAGCGCTCTACACCCTGATGCTGGGGCCGTTGCTTGCGCCCCTGGTGGGCTCTGAACTTAGCGTCAACGCCACCGCGGCGCTTGCTCGCTCAACCGGTCTCATCGATCGCCTCCTGGAATCGACCGGTTCACAGATCGACCCCGACCAGCGCGAGGCGTACCGCCTGCTCTTTGGCGACCCGAATCATGTGCGCGGGGCGATCCACTTCATGGCCGCCACCGACCTGCCCAGTCTGCTCGACCGACTGCCCAGGCTGACTGCCCGCCCCACGGAGACAAGCTTTATCGTGGCCGATGACGACCCGTGGATCCCTGCCACGTCGTTGCTGCCGATCCTGGCGCAGCGGCTACCCGGCGCAGCCGTTGAACGCATGCACGGCGGCCACATGCTGCCCGAGTCCGCACCTCAGCGCGTGGCGGCGGCAATCGAGTCGCGAATATCGCGTGCCCGCGCAAAAGGCATCGGCAGATAACGCGCCGCCAGGGCGGCAGCCAGCGCCTGCGCAGCGGGCTCAGGCCGCACCGAGGTATCGATCAATACCCGATTGACCGCCAGCGGTACCAACTCGCGCGCAACCCGGCGCGCTTCCAAAGCAGCGCGCTCGCGCCCAGGCTGGCCATCGCGCGAAAGATTCGCGCGACCATCGGTCAGCACCACCAGCGACACATCATCGCCCGCCCGTGCGAGCTGAGCCGCCAGGCGCGCAGCGAGTTCAAGCCCCGCGGCGACCGGGCTTCCGCCACCCCCCGGCAGGGCGGTGAGTGCACGACGCGCGGCCACCAGTGACCGCGTCGGTGACAAGAGAAGTTCGGCGCCGGTTCCGCGAAAAGACACCAGTGCCACGCGATCCCGCCGAACATAGCAGTCGGCAAGCAGCAATTCGACCGCGCCCTTCGCCTCGGAAAGACGCTGCAAGGCGGTGGAACCCGAGGCATCGACGACGAACACCGTGGTGGTGCCGCGCCGCCTGCGCTCACGGTGTACATGCAGATCATCCGGATGAAAACGAATCAGACGCGCTGACGAAACCGCCCCGTGCGCAGTGACCGCCATCGATGCTCGCGAGTCAGCGTCGCCGGAGGCCTGCAATGCATAGCCATTGCGAAGCTTCTGCCAGGGGAGCGCGGCCCGAAGCGTTGCCAGCAGGTGGACACGTTCGCTTCCGCGCGGCCGCCCCCGGCGTGCGCCCACTGAACGCGCACGCCCGCGGCCCTTCGCTGTCTGGCGCCCACTGCCTGTGCCGCGCGAGGCGACCGCGCGCGACCCAAACTGAGACGCAAGCGCCGCGAGCAACCCGGGTGGCAGCGCTGACAGCGTGGCCTCGATCAGACGCTCGGAGGCCCCATCGGGCAGGGTGGAAGGATCGGCTGGCTCGGAGTCGGGAGGCGCTTGCGCCTCGGGCGCTTCCATCGGCGTGTCCGCAGGCTCGGGTGTCGGCGGATCGGGGGGCTGCGTGTCCGGGGGCTGCACGTCGGGGGGCTCCTGCGCGTCAGCGGACGCTTCGTCTGGCGCAGGAATCGGCGGAAGCACTGTCGCGCGCGGCAGCAGCACCTGGCGAATCGCAAAAGCCAGATCGGCATCACGCGCAAACAAATCGGCCGGCGCCGCGGTGGATCGCGGGGCGCCACGCACGGAATCAGCGACGCTGAGGCGCGCGAGCAGCGACGCCTGCGCGGCGCGGCGCATTGAATCAACACCAAGCAGTTGCGCTGCGCGACACAGTTCAGTCAGTCCGCGGGGCTCGGTTTGCGTACCCGCCAGACCTGGCGATCGCGTCGCTGCGCCGGGCACGGGCGTCGGTGACCGTCCCAGCGCTGCCAGTGCGTCGAGCGCACGCCAGGCGGACTCGTCGCGCAGATCAATCGACAACGCGAGCCGGTCAAGCAGGCCAGCCCACGGACCCTCCTCATCCGGCAGCGATTCATCAAGCACCACCAGCGCAAACTTCTGTTCATCAAGCGCTGCCGCGAGCCGAGCAGCCAGACCCGTCGACATCCGCTCCGCACGCTGCAGCACCACCACGCCGCCCGCAAACCGATCGATGAGACCGGGACGGATCACTGCACGACCCTGCCGCAGACTTTCCGCGAGATCGGCTCCAGGATCGAGTTGGTCGGGCTCCGTGTGATGCGGCAAGAGAAACCATCCGGCCTCGCGGAGTGCGCTTGCACTGGCGCAGGCACCTCGCAACCAGCCAAGCAGCGCCTGTCGGCGCGGCCCATGCCAGCCGCGCAGGTGAACGCCCCCCAAGGCCAGCGGGCTTAGCGCAAACAACTCGAGCGCATGCAGGGCATCGTCAACCGGGTCAACGCGCGTCACCCCTCGCGCGGCCGGGTCATGTTGCGTAGCCGGTTCGATCATGGATGAAGGGCCCCTGAGGCCAGTCAGCCCGCAGCCTCGCCAAACACCTGCGCGATCGCGCGAGCCACGCGCGCGGACGAATCGGTCTCGTCGAGCGGGTCGCGCCGCAACCGATGCCGCAAGGCCATCGGCGCGACCTCCATCAGGTGTTCACGCTGCACGGTGCGAAGCCCGTCCAGCGCCGCCGCGGCCTTGGCGGCGCGCATCAGGGCCAGCTCGCCCCGCAGCCCGTCTGTTCCCAATTGCTGGCAGAGCGCCGCAGCGAGTCTCAGTAACGTGTCGTCAAAGCGAATTCGGTCGAGCGCGCGGCGCGCCGCAACCAGCTTTGCGCGAAGCGCCTGCTCGGCCTGCGCATGCGACGCACAAAAGCCCTCGGGATCGCGTTCGAACGCTTCGCGCCGACGCACCACTTCCACGCGCTGATCAAGATCCTGCGGCGTGCGAACCTCCACTGCAAGACCGAAACGGTCGAGCAGCTGCGGCCGCAGTTCTCCCTCTTCGGGGTTGCCGCTTCCAACGAGCACGAACCGCGCCGGATGGACGATGCTGAGGCTCTCGCGCTCGATCCGGTTCTCGCCGGATGCGGCCACGTCAATCAGAAGATCGACCAGATGATCTTCGAGCAGGTTGACCTCGTCGATGTAGAGAAAGCCGCGGTTGGCTCTTGCCAGCAGGCCAGGCTCATACACCTTTTCACCCGACACCATCAGGCGCTCAAGATCGAGCGCGCCCAGAATCCGGTCTTCGGTTGCGCCAAGTGGCAGATCCACCACGGGCACCGGCACGTCGGAGGCGGTGGGCCGTGCTCGCGATTTTGCGGTGCATCGGCTGCACAGCCCGGCGGTGGCACGTGGCTCACACCGATAGGCGCACTCGACCGCACGTATTGGGGGCAGCACGGCGGCGAGCGCGCGAACCGCCGTGGATTTTCCGGTGCCGCGATCGCCAAGAATCAGGACGCCACCCACCAGGGGGTCGACCGACGCGATGAGCAGTCCACGTTGCATGTCGTGCTGGCCAACCAGCGCGCTAAAGGGGAAAACCGGTCGAGAGCGACTCATTCAGAAGAGGCCTGTGCGGAAAACGGGGCGACCGACCGGGGCCAGCGCCTGACAAGATCAACAGCATGAAGCACGCCGGAAACGCCGAGCAGCAGCAACGTGGCAGGTTCGAGCGCGCCTTGAAGGTTCAGGCGGCAGAGGAGCATGAGCGCAAGCCCCGCACCGAGCACCGGCGCAAGATCGACCGGCCGGGGACCCACCCCACGCATGTGGTGCAGCCACCACAGACCAGCCCATTCGATCAGCAGCCCAGCGATGACCAGATCGAGCACCCAGGGGCCCGGAGACCAGGCAGTCACGTCGCGATCACTCCGCAGCGGGGAAGATCCTGATTATGACCGCACCAGACGAATCGTCAACCTGACGTGACACCTGGCGAGTCAGTCGGTCGATTCGATGACGCCGCCACCGAGGCAGACCTCTCCCTGATAGAGCACCGCGCTTTGGCCTGGCGTGACGGCCCACTGGGGGTGTTCGAAGCGAAGGCCAAAGCCTGCATCGCCGACCGCGGGCCGCGAACCAATGGCTTGGGCAGGGTCGGCGCTCCTGGCCGCTGTGCGCCCGGTGGCAACAACGTGACAGGCCGCATCCGACTGCCGATAGCGCGTCTTTGCGCCGCAGATCAGGGCTGGATCAGGGGGCGCCCCGGAAATCCAGTGCGCATCCAGCGCAACCAGCTGTCGCGAGCACAGGAGCGGATGATCATGGCCCTGTACCACCACCAGCGTATTGGTGTCGCGTTGCTTTGCCGCCACGAACCAGGGCTCGCCCGAGCCGCTTCGCGTGCCACCAATGCCGATGCCCTTGCGTTGACCGAGCGTGTAAAACGCCAGGCCGATGTGTTCGCCAACGCGCCGGCCGCGATCATCGACGATCGGACCCGGCCTGGTGGGCAGGTATCGATTCAGAAACTCGCGAAACGGCCGCTCACCAATGAAGCAGATCCCGGTGGAGTCTTTCTTGAGCGCATTGGGCAAAGCCAGCTTCGCGGCAATTTCACGGACCTCGCGCTTTTCCAGCGCACCCACCGGAAACAGCGCCCGCGACAGCTGATACTGGCTGAGCCGATGCAGAAAATAGCTTTGATCCTTGGTGGGATCGAGGCCTCGCAGCAATTCAAATCGCAATGCGCCGTCCGGCTGGCAGATTCGGCGAACCCGGGCGTAGTGGCCCGTTGCGATCCGCTCGGCACCCAGCCGCATCGCGTGGTCAAGAAACGCCTTGAACTTGATTTCGGCGTTGCACAGCACATCGGGGTTTGGCGTGCGACCCGCCTGGTACTCGGCGAGGAAAGCCGCAAACACCCGCTCGCGATAGTCCGCAGCAAAGTTGACCGCCTCAATGTCAATGCCAATCACATCGGCGACACTGGCCGCGTCGATCCAGTCTTGCCGGCTTGAGCAGTATTCATCGTTGTCGTCGTCTTCCCAGTTTTTCATGAAGAGACCGACCACCTCGCAACCGCGCTGCTTGAGCAGCCAGGCGGTTACCGCCGAGTCAACCCCGCCCGACAAGCCCACCACGACGCGTTCGCCAGGCTGCGCCTCGACCAGACCCGATACCAGGTCGGAGAGCACCTCGGTTGTCATTGCAACCGGCCCGGCTCGATCAGATGCTGCGCAAAACTCGCGTCGGCCTTGAGCAATGCGGGATCGAATCGCTGCCCGGCGAGGTGATCGTCAACACACTGCATGACCAGCGGACTGCGGTGCTCGGACAGGCGCGCGCGAAGTTCGTCGGCCGTGAGCCAGTGCGTGCGCAGAATGCCGTGATCAAGCGACCGAGCAGGGTCGAGGGCGCCGCCCGGTCGGCTCGCCAGGCAGCAGGCGAATGCAAAACGCAGATAGGTGACGTCGGTCTGGCTTTGTTCGTGAACAAATCGCGCCAGGTACACGCCGATGCCGGATACCACCTCGACATGGTGGGCGGTTTCCTCAAGCGCCTCGCGCAGGACAGCCCGCACCAGCGTTTCGCCTGGGTCAAGGTGGCCGGCGGGCTGATTCAGGCGTACGCCTGCCACGGTGCTTTCCTCAACGATCAGGAAGCGCCCCTGGTGTTCGATCACGGCAGCCACCGTGACGCTCGGTTTCCAGACGGCCATGACGACACACACGACTCAATTCAAAGACCACAGATATTACCCCGGCGCCTTCAACCTCTTTGAACGCGAAGTGTAGACTCCGCGGTTTTCTCTCGAGCGGGCCTTCGCTGCCCGCAACAACCTTCCCCAGGGAGCACGCATGCGAATCGGCATCCCTGCCGAAACCCGCGACGGCGAGACGCGGGTCGCGGCCACGGCAGAAACAGTCAAGAAACTGGCAGGCGCGGGTCACCAGATACTGGTTGAACGCGGTGCCGGTACGGCCGCCAGCCAGATCGACTCCGCACTTGAAGCGGCCGGCGCCACGCTGGTCAGTGCCGATGAGGCGCTGTCAGCGGAAATGGTTTTGAAAGTGCGAGCGCCTCAACCGGCGGAACTGGCCAAGATGCCGCGAGGCGCCGTCCTGGTCGGCATGCTGAATCCGTTTGACCGGGAGGGTCTGCAGGCGATCGCCGACGCGGGTCTGACCGCCTTCGCGCTCGAGGCCGCACCCCGCACCACCCGCGCGCAGAGCATGGACGTGCTGTCGTCGCAGGCCAACATCGCAGGCTACAAAGCAGTCTTGCTTGCGGCCAGCGCCTACGGTCGCATGATGCCCATGCTGATGACTGCCGCCGGTACGGTGAAGGCCGCACGGGTTCTGATTCTGGGCGCAGGCGTGGCGGGTCTTCAGGCAATTGCCACCGCCAAGCGGTTGGGCGCTGTGGTCGAGGGCTCCGACGTGCGTCCGGCCGTTAAAGAGCAGATTGAGTCCCTGGGCGCGAAGTTTGTCGATGTGCCCTACGAGACCGACGAAGAGCGCGAAATCGCCAAGGGGGTGGGTGGTTATGCCCGCCCGATGCCCGAGAGCTGGATGAAGCGTCAGGCACAGGCCGTTGCCGAGCGCATGAAGCAGGCCGATATCGTGATCACGACCGCGCTGATCCCCGGCCGCAAGGCCCCCATTCTGGTCACCGAAGACATGGTGCGCTCAATGAAGCCCGGGTCGGTGGTGCTCGACATGGCGGTTGAGCAGGGCGGCAACTGCGCCATCAGCGAGCTTGGCCGCTGGGTGGTCAAGCACGGTGTCACGCTGATCGGTCAACCCAATCTGCCCGCCACCGTGCCGGCGGATTCGTCGGCGCTCTACGCCCGAAACGTCATTGATTTCCTGAAGCTCGTCATCGACAAAGACGGCAAGTTCACCGTCAACCTCGAAGACGACATCGTGAAAGCCTGCCTGGTCACGCAAGACGGCCAGGTTCTGCGGAGCTGACAGCATGGAAGCGATCAATCCCTTTGTCATCAACCTGATCATCTTCGTGCTGGCCATCTATGTCGGCTATCACGTGGTGTGGAATGTGACGCCCGCGCTGCATACGCCGCTCATGGCGGTCACCAACGCGGTGTCGGCCATCATCATTGTGGGCGCCATGCTCGCAGCAGCCCTCACCGAAACCGGTCTGGGAAAAACCATGGGCGTGCTCGCAGTAGCGCTCGCCGCGGTCAATGTGTTTGGCGGCTTCCTGGTCACGCGCCGGATGCTCGAGATGTTCAAGAAGAAAGAGCCGAAGTCTGGCTCCGGCGGCCATTGAAAGGGGCGACACCATGAGCATGAACGTCGTCGTCCTGCTGTATCTGATCGCCTCAGTGTTTTTCATTCAGGCGCTCAAAGGTTTGTCGCATCCGTCCACCTCGCGAATGGGTAACACCTTCGGCATGGTGGGCATGGCCATCGCAGCCTTCACCACCGTTGCACTCATCTTCAAGCTGAGCCCTGAAATTGCGGCAGCAGGCATGGGCTGGGTGTTGGGGGGTCTGGTGGTGGGTGGTGCAATCGGCACGCTGATGGCCAAGCGCGTCGAGATGACCAAGATGCCCGAACTGGTCGCCTTCATGCACAGCATGATCGGCCTGGCCGCGGTATTCATTGCCATCGCAGCGGTGGCCGAACCCTGGGCCTTCAATATTGTTGCCAAGGGCGAACCGATCCCGATGGCAAACCGCATCGAGCTCTTCATCGGCACCTTCGTGGGCGCCATCACTTTCTCGGGCTCGGTCATTGCGTTCGGCAAGCTCTCAGGCGCCTACAAATTCCGGCTGTTCCAAGGCGCACCCGTCACGTTCAGCGGTCAGCACATGCTGAATCTGGTGCTCGCGCTGGCCATGCTGGCGTTTGGCATCTGGTTCGCCATCACGCAAGACTGGACGCCGTTTGTCATCATGACCGTCATCGCCTTCGTGCTGGGCGTTCTGATCATCATCCCGATTGGCGGCGCCGACATGCCCGTGGTGGTGTCAATGCTGAACAGTTACTCGGGCTGGGCGGCAGCGGGCATCGGGTTCTCACTCAACAACTCGATGCTGATCATCGCCGGGTCGCTGGTGGGTTCTTCGGGCGCGATCCTGTCGTACATCATGTGCAAGGCAATGAACCGCTCGTTCTTCAATGTGATCCTGGGCGGGTTCGGCGGCGAGGCCACAGCGGCCGTGGCCGGCGCTCAGCAGGCGCGCCCGGTGAAGTCGGGCTCGCCTGAGGACGCAGCCTTCCTGATGTCCAATGCCGAAAGCGTGATCATCGTTCCGGGCTACGGTCTGGCGGTGGCGCGCGCACAGCATCCGCTCAAAGAACTGACCGACAAACTGATCGCACGCGGCGTCTCCGTGAAGTACGCGATTCATCCTGTTGCCGGACGGATGCCAGGTCACATGAACGTGCTGCTCGCGGAAGCCGAGGTACCCTACGATCAGGTGTTCGAAATGGAGGACATCAACTCCGAGTTCGGCGACACCGACGTGGTGCTGGTGCTGGGCGCTAATGACGTGGTGAACCCTGCGGCCAAAGATCCGAAGTCGCCGATTGCTGGCATGCCCATCCTGGAGGCTTACAAAGCACGCCAGGTCATCGTCAACAAGCGCTCCATGGCCTCGGGCTATGCCGGGCTGGATAACGAGCTCTTCTACATGGATCGCACGATGATGGTGTTCGGCGATGCCAAGAAGGTCGTTGAAGATATGGTGAAGGCGGTTGAGTAAGGCGGTGTAAGAGAGGGCGGCTGTCTTACACAGCCGCCTTTTGGGGTGCGCTGGCCGCACCCAGTCGGTCGTCAAGCCACTCAATCCAGTGCCGCACCGGCGTTCCGGTGCCCGCCTGCAGATGCGTGATGCACCCGATATTGGCCGACAAGATCAGTTCGGGCTTGGCAGCGGTCAGGTGCCCGAGCTTGCGTTCCCGCAGCTGAGCAGAAATTTCGGGTTGAAGCACCGAATACGTGCCCGCGGAACCGCAGCAAAGATGCGACTCGCCTACCGGCAACACCTTGGCGCCAAGCCTTGTGAGCAATGCTTCAACCACGCCGCGTACCTTCTGGCCGTGCTGCAGCGTGCAGGGTGGATGGAACACCACGCGCTGCGACGACGCCGCGGCGTGCAACCGACCTTCAGCGATCGCCGCATCCAGCTCTGCGGGTAGCCACTCGGCAAGGTCTCGGGTCAGAGCAACCACGCGTTGCGCGCGCGCCGCCCAGTCGGGGTCATCGGCAAGCAGATGCGCATAGTCTTTCACCATCGCCCCGCATCCTGATGCACTGATCAGAATGGCTTCAGCGCCCGCTTCGATCAGCGGCCACCAGGCCTGGATATTTCGGCGCGCGTCCTGGGCTGCGCCAGGCTGATCATTCAGATGATGTCGAATCGCCCCACAACAACCCGAGCCGGACGGGCGCACCGCCTGCACGCCCAGCCGGTCGAGCACGCGCTCGGTGGCGGCGTCGATCGACGGCAGCATCGCAGGCTGCACGCAGCCATCGAGCAGGATCACCTTGCGAGCGTGATCTCGTGTGGGCCGCATCCCCGCGTCACGTCGCTCGGGCACTTTGGCCTTGAGCGACGCCGGCAACAGGGGCCGAACCGCCTGGCCCACCCGCATCGCAGGATCAAATATCCAGCGACGGGTCAGCGTTTCGCGAAGAAGCGTGCGCATGAAGCGCTGCGGGGCGGGCCGTTCCACCTGCTGCTCGACCAGTTTCCGGCCGATGTCGACCAGATGACCATAGTCAACGCCGGAAGGACAGGTGCTTTCGCAGTTGCGGCAGGTGAGGCATCGATCGAGGTGCTGAAGCGTTGATGATGTGGGCTTGTCGCCCTCAACCACCGACTTGATCAGGTAAATGCGACCGCGCGGTCCATCAAGTTCATCACCCAGCAACTGATAGGTGGGACACGTGGCGGTACAGAAACCGCAGTGCACGCATTTGCGCAGAATCGCCTCGGCCTCCTCGCCATCGCGAGTGCCCTTCAACCAGCTGGCAAGATGGGTTTCCATGCTTCAGAGATCCGTATACATCCGCCCTGGGTTGAAGATGCCCGGCGCGTCGAACTGCTGCTTCAGTCGTCTGTGAAGCGCAAGGAGCGGCGCGGGAAGTGGGTGAAAAACGCCCGCGCTGCGATCGCCGCCCTGAAACAGCATGGCGCTGCCGCCGGCAGCTGACGCGGCCGCGCGAACGTCGGCAGGATCAGCATCCGACTTGAGCCAGCGAAGCGCGCCACCCCACTCGATACACTGTTCGCCCGGCAGTGACCCCAGGGGTGCTGTGGACGGCAGCGACAGGCGCCAGAGCGCACGCCCCGTGTCTGAGAAAAATGCCGCGCGATGCTCGCGAAGATCGGCCCAGAGCTGCGCGGCTGCATCGTCGGGAACCCTGCGCGCGGCATGGTCATGGTTCATGCGCGACAAGGCCGCATCGACCGCGGCACGCGCCCCCGAAAACCTGACCACCAGCGACCCGCTTCCGACCACGCTGGCTGAAATGGGTAGCGGCTGACCGCCCCAGGTGTTAAGCAGCGTAAGCGCCTGACTGGCGTCACAGCCGAACATGATCGTGGCTTCGGCGGCAGGCCGCGGCAAAACCTTGAGCGACACCTGCGTGATCAGACCCAGAATGCCCATCGCCCCGCACATGAGCCGCGACACGTCGTAGCCCGCGACGTTCTTCATGACCTGCCCGCCAAACTGCAGCTCGCGGCCCTGCGCATCCATGCAGCCCAGGCCCAGGACAAAGTCGCGTACCGCACCGACGCTGGCGCGTCGGGGCCCAGAGAGCCCCGCTGCGACCACGCCACCCACCGTGGCGGGACCACCGAACGAGGGCGGCTCGAAGGCCAGCATCTGACCGTGTTCGGCCAGCAGCGCCTCGACCTGTGCGAGGGGCGTACCGGCCAGAGCCGTAATGACCAGCTCGGTGGGCTCGTAGCTGAGAATGCCTGCGAGCGGACGCGTATCAAGCAGATCGCCGTCAAATTGCTGACCGAGAAAATCTTTGCTGCCGCCGCCGCGAATTCGAAGCGGCGCGCGATCCCTGGCCGCACGCACGATGGTTGTTCGCAACGACTGGAGAACATCGGCTACGGCATCGAGGCTGTCAGCATTCATCGCGGGATCTGTGCCTAGAACCGGGGCAGGTCGATAAACGGCAACTGCCCCCGGTGCACATGCATCTTGCCGTACTCGGCGCATCGAGCCAGCGTGGGCACACCTTTACCCGGGTTCAGAAGCCCCTGCGAATCGAATGCTGTTTTCACGGCAAAAAATGCCTTCAGTTCTTCGGGCGAAAACTGCACGCACATGGAGGACAGCTTTTCCACGCCGATGCCATGTTCACCGGTGACCGTTCCGCCGTATTCGACGCACAGCTCGAGAATTTCCGCACCGAACAACTCGGCACGGCGCCAGCTGTCAGGGTCGTTCGCATCGAACAGGATGAGCGGATGGAGATTGCCATCGCCCGCATGAAACACGTTCATGCAGCCCAGCTGATATTTACGCTCCATGTCCGCGATCGCCCGCAGCATGCGGCCGAGCATCTTGCGCGGAATGGTGCCGTCCATGCAGTAGTAGTCAGGCGAAATTCGACCTGCCGCGGGAAACGCGTTCTTGCGCCCCGACCAGAATGCGAGCCGCTCAGACTCGTTCTGCGATACGCGCTGCGCGGTGCAGCCACAGCGCTGCAGCACTGCATCGATCCGCGAAATTTCTTCTTCGACCTCTTCGGGCGTGCCGTCAGATTCGACAATGAGAATCGCCTGCGCCGACAGGTCATAGCCCGCGCGTACAAACGGCTCAACGGCTGCTGTGGTCTTGCGATCCATCATTTCCATACCCGCGGGAATGATTCCCTCGGCGATGATGGCCGCCACCGCATCCCCCGCCTTCACGATGTCGTCAAACGACGCCAGCACCGCGCGCGCGAGCTGCGGTCGGGGCAGCAGCTTCACGGTGATTTCGGTCACTACCGCCAGCATGCCTTCCGAACCGATCAGTACGGCCAATAAATCAAGACCTGGCGAATCAAGCGCAGCGCTGCCGATTTCGAGCACCTCACCATCAATCGTGACCACACGAAGCGCAAGCACATTGTGTACGGTCAGGCCATATTTCAGGCAGTGCACGCCGCCGGAGTTTTCAGCAATGTTGCCGCCAATGGAGCAGGCGATCTGCGAGGATGGATCGGGCGCGTAGTAGAGCGCATGCGGCGCGGCCGCCTCGGAAATTGCCAGATTACGAACGCCCGGCTGAACCACCGCGGTACGCGCGAAGGGGTCGAGATCAAGAATGCGGTTGAAACGCGCCATCGACAGGACCACGCCCGAGGCGTGCGGCATCGAGCCGCCGGACAGACTGGTGCCTGCGCCACGCGCCACAACCGGAACATCGAGCTCGCGGCAGACTTTCAGAATGTCGACCACCTGCGCCTCGGTGTCAGGCAGAACCACCGCCATGGGCATCTGCCGAAACGCGGAGAGTGCGTCGCACTCATACGGGCGCTTGTCTTCATCGCGGTACAGCACGGAATGCGCGGGAAGGATGCAGCGCAGTCGCTCGACGACGGCTCGCATCCGCTCCGGATCGGGCTGCGCGCGAAAGTCGGCGTGACGGATCGATGGGTCGGCAACGGTGTTCATCGCCAGATTCTAGCGTGAGGGGGGTCAGCGGTTGACGGGTCGCCCTGGTGAGGGCGCGGTAAACTCCTTCGAGCACATCAACAGGGCCATCGCGTTTCCGCATGTCAGTTGCGCCGTTTAGCACCCGCCCTGTCGGTTACCTGCTCCTCTTCTGCGGCATGGCGCTGGTCGGCACCTACACGGCACTGTCCAAGCCGCTATCCGAGGCCATGCCCGTGTTCCTGCTGGCGTGGTTGCGCTTTGCCATCGCGGCCCTGGTCATGGTGCCTTGGCTGCGGGCCGATGCCAGCGACGTGCAACTCTCACCGTCACTCTGGCGCACGCTCTTCATTCAATCGCTCTTCGGCAACTTCCTGTTTTCCCTGTTGGTCCTCACCGGCGTGGCGCTTACCTCAGCCGCTGCTGCCGGGGTCGTCATGTCCGCGCTGCCACCGCTGGTCGCGCTGTTGTCCTGGGTATGGCTTCGCGAGCGGGCGGGCTGGCGGGTGTGGGGCGCCACGGGGCTCGCAGCGGGTGCGATCGCGCTCCTGTCCTGGCGGGGCGCGGCAGACGGGGGCAGCGCCAATGCGCTGGGCAATCTGCTTATTCTTGGCGCCGCTGCCTGCGAGGCGGTCTACGTGGTGCTGGGTAAACGCCTATCAGGCAGCCTGTCGCCCCGGCGCATTTCGGCGCTGATCAACCTGATCGGGCTTGCGCTGATGACCCCGCTGGGGCTGTGGCAGGCGGCAAGCTATGACTTCACCCAGGTCAGCGCATCGCTGTGGGCACTACTCGTGTTCTATTCATTGTCCGCGAGCATGATTTCGACCTGGCTCTGGTTAAGCGGCCTGCGGCGCGTACCCGCCTCGCACAGCGGCGTCTTCACCGTGGCACTGCCGCTGGCGGCCACCGCGATAGCGGTCGCGGTGCTGGGCGAAACAATTGGCATCCATCATCTGATCGCGCTGGGTTGCGCGGTGGCAGGCATCGCGCTGGTTGCCTGGCCCAACGCAGGCGACTTCGCCGCGATCAAGGCCAAAACATCCATTTGACACGGTTCGCGCTTTTCGGCACGCTCATCCCCGCTTGATGACCCGTTGCGGGAGAGATCAGCGCTGTCACCACCGCATCAGCACGATGCGGCGTGTCTGGCGCTGACGCCGAAGGTGTATCGCCCCGAAAACTCTCAGGCAAAAGGACTGCTTCGGGTCAGGCACTCTGGAGAGAAACCGGCGTTGTTCGCAAAGGCGCAGCGCTCCGGTTCGCCGAAGGAAAAACGCGCGAGTCGCGAGCAGGTCAGCGCCAATCGGGCCTGCGTTACCCGCGCCGAATGTCTCAGGCAAACGAACAGAGGGGGCTCCCCCAACCTGCATCCTTTTCGGATGCCCGTCAGGAGTCCTCGCCTTGGACACGCCCGCCTCGTTTCGATACACCGACTCGCATGAATGGGTCCGCACCGACCCCGATGGCTGCGTCACCATCGGCATTACCGATCATGCTCAAGATCAGCTCGGCGAGCTCGTCTATGTTGAGTTGCCAGGCGTTGGCCGCAGCCTTGCCCGAGGCGAGGCCTGTGCGGTCGTCGAATCCACCAAGGCCGCGTCTGATGTTTACGCCCCCCTGTCGGGTGAAGTGCTTGAGGTCAATGGCGCGCTTGCCGACTCGCCACAAAGCGTAAACAGTTCCCCCTATCAGGACGGCTGGCTGATCCGCCTGCGACCCACCGATCCCTCACAAATCGATGCGTTGCTATCGGCCGATGCCTATCAGGCTGGCCCTGGCGCTGCCTGAACCGGAGCCTGCAATGAGCCTTCACGAGCAGATTGGGCGCGGCCTTGCCTCGCTCACGGGCGATGACGCCTTTCATGCACGCCACCTGGGCCCGGCGGGCGCCGACGAGCGCGAAATGCTCGCAGCGCTTGGCGTGTCAACCCGCGATGCCCTGATCGACGACACGGTGCCAGATTCAATTCGGCTTCGCGCCCCGCTTGCGCTTCCCGCGCCCGCTTCAGAAGCTGCAGCGCTTGCCGAGCTTCGCGCTATCGCATCGCGCAACCAGGTCTGGCGCAGCTACATCGGCGCGGGCTATCACGGCACGATCACGCCCGAGCCGATTCGCCGCAATGTATTCGAGAACCCCGGCTGGTACACCGCCTACACGCCTTACCAGGCTGAGATCGCGCAGGGCCGTCTCGAAGCGCTGCTCAACTATCAGCAGATGGTCATCGACCTCACTGGACTGCCGATTGCCAATGCATCGCTCCTGGATGAGGCTACTGCCGCCGCCGAGGCGATGGCGGTCGCGCGTCGCGCCTCCAAGGCCGCATCGAACCGCTATCTGGTCGACGCTGGCACCCATCCCCAGGTCATTGCCGTGCTTCGTACACGCGCCCGCTGGCTGGGCTGGGAGGTCGTGGTGGGCGACGCCTGCCTGCCGGGCACGCTCGCGGGCGGATTCTTTGGCGCACATCTGCAATCGCCGGATACGCGCGGACGGCTGCGCGACTGGTCCTCCGTCATCGATGCACTCCATGCCCAAGGGGCGTTGGCTGCGGTGGGCTGCGACCCGCTGGCCAGCCTTCTGGTTCGCTCGCCCGGATCAATGGGCGCTGACATCGCGATCGGCTCGGCGCAGCGATTTGGTGTGCCGCTGGGCTACGGCGGACCGCACGCCGCCTTCATGGCGGTCCGCGAGGCGCTGGTGCGAATGATGCCGGGTCGAATTATCGGCGTATCGCAGGATGCCGCAGGCCAACCGGCGCTTCGGATGGCGCTGCAAACGCGTGAACAACATATTCGGCGCGACAAGGCCACCAGCAATGTCTGCACCGCGCAGGCGCTGCTTGCCAATATGGCTGGTTTCTATGCGGTTTGGCATGGTCCGCAGGGGCTGCTTCGAATCGCTCTGCGCATCAACGCGCTCGCGCGAATGCTTGCGCTGCTGGTGGCGCCCGCGGGTCGTCGGCCGGCTTACGACCACTGGTTTGACACGCTCGCATTCGACGTGGGGGGCACGCTTGCCGAGGTGATACGCCGCGCCAACGCGCTTGCCATCAACCTGCGCAACTACTCAAAAGAAGGCTCGCCGGGGCTGGTCGGGATCGCACTCGACGAAACCGTCACGCTCGCCGATATCGCCGATCTTGCCTACGTCCTCACCGGCGATCGCCCACAGGTCAAAGCGCTGGAAGCGCTTGGCGCTGAGATCGAAATCGAACCCGGCTCCATCCCCGAGGCGCTCCGCCGCCGGGATGCCGTGCTCACGCATCCGGTCTTCAGTCGTCATCACAGCGAAACCGAATTTGTGCGCTATCTGAAGCGGCTTGAGAACCGTGATCTGTCGCTGGTGCACGCGATGATTCCCCTGGGCTCGTGCACGATGAAGCTCAATGCCGCTGCAGAGATGGCGCCGGTCAGCTGGCCTGAATTCGCCAATCTGCACCCCTTCGCTCCTGCCGAGCAGGCTGAGGGTTACCGCATGATGCTGACGCAGCTCGGCGACTGGCTCTGTGCAATCACCGGCTTCAAGGCAATTTCGTTTCAGCCCAATTCAGGCGCGCAAGGCGAATACGCGGGGCTTCTGGCCATTCGTAACTGGCAGATCGCACGCGGCGAGCGTGCGCGCGACGTCTGCCTCATTCCCTCCTCCGCGCACGGCACCAACCCCGCCACCGCGCATATGATGGGCCTGAAAATTGTCGTGGTCGCCTGCGATTCGCAGGGCAACATCGACACCGCGGATCTGCGCGCCAAAATCGATGTCCACCGCGACCAGTTGTGCGCGCTGATGGTCACCTATCCCTCCACGCATGGCGTGTTCGAATCAGCCATCCGCGAGCTTTGCGATTGGGTGCATGACGCGGGAGGGCAGGTCTACATGGATGGCGCCAACCTGAACGCGCAGGCCGGGCTCACACAACCCGCGCTGATTGGCGCCGATGTCTGCCACATGAATCTGCATAAGACTTTCTGTATTCCGCACGGCGGTGGCGGACCAGGAATGGGGCCGATTGCCGTGGCCGCGCATCTCGCACCCCATCTGCCTGCCGACCCATTCCGCTCGGGCGCAGATACGGCGGGCGATAGCCCTGACCCCAGCGGCTCGGTCTCAGCAGCGCCGTTTGGCAGTGCGCTCATCACCACCATTTCGTGGATGTACATCCGCATGATGGGTGCAAGCGGCATACGGGCCGCCACCGAAGTTGCCATCCTGAATGCCAACTACATCGCCGCGCGCCTGGTGCCATATTTCCTGGTGCTTTACACCGGCGAAAAAGGCCGTGTCGCGCACGAGTGCATCCTTGACCTGCGGCATCTGAAAACGCAGTTCGGCGTCACCGCGGAAGACATCGCCAAGCGGCTGATGGACTACGGCTTTCACGCACCGACTCTGTCGTTTCCGGTGGCAGACACCCTGATGATTGAACCCACCGAGTCGGAATCAAAGGCCGAACTCGATCGATTCTGTGACGCCATGATCTCGATTCACGGCGAGCTTCGGTCGATCGCATCAGGCGAGTTCGATCGCATCGATAACCCGCTGAAGCAGGCGCCGCATACCGCTTCTGAGGTGGCAGGCAACTGGACGCATCCGTACTCACGCGAGCGCGCGGTGTTTCCGCTCGAATGGATTCGGGCCGCCAAGTTCTGGCCCTCGGTCAAGCGCATCGACAACGCGGCGGGTGATCGTCAGCTGGTCTGCAGCTGCCCGCCCATCAGCGACTATCAGTCAGCCACGGAGCCGCCTCATGACTGACGCCAGCGCGACCGCGGTTCGCGAACTGCCGCTTGCCCCGCTCCATCGTGCGCTTGGCGCGCGGATGGGGCCATTTGCAGGCTACTCGATGCCGATTCAGTATCCGGCGGGGCTCAAGGCCGAGCATCTGCACACGCGATGTGAAGCGGGCCTGTTTGATGTCTCGCACATGGGCCAGCTGCGACTGCGCGCACGCGACGGCACACTCGCCACGCTGGCCCGGGCGATCGAGCGCGCGCTGCCGCTTGACTGTGAAGGCTGGCCCTCTGGACAACAGCGCTATTCGGTGTTGATGAATGAGGACGGCGGGGTTGAAGACGACCTGATGCTGGTGCTTCTTACCCATCGCGTCGACAGCCTCGAACTTCGAATGGTGGTCAACGCCTCCAACCGACGTGCGGATCTCGCAAGGCTTCGCACACTGTGTCCCGAGCTGATCATCGAGGAAATCGACGCAGCGCTCCTGGCGCTCCAGGGCCCCGCTGCAGAGCGTGTGCTGGCGGCGCTTGACCCGCAGGCGGCGGTGCCAGTGTTCATGCAGGCCTGCGAGCTCAGGCTTGCGGGCGCTCTCTGTTTTGCCACGCGCTCGGGCTACACCGGCGAGGACGGCTACGAGATCTCGGTGCCGCTTGATGCGGCCGAGCGCGTGGCGCAGCGGCTTCTCGCCGACCCTGCAGTCAGACCGATCGGCCTGGGCGCGCGTGACACCTTGCGGCTCGAGGCGGGGCTTCCGCTCCACGGTAACGAACTCTCGCCATCAGTCAGCCCAATCGAGGCGGGCCTGGCTTTCGCGGTGGCGCGCTCGCGCAGAACGGGCGGCGCCAAGGCGGGCGGTTTTCCCGGCGCGGCCCGCGTTCTGCGAGAGCTTGTCGAGGGCGCGCCGCGACAGTTGATCGGTCTGGTGTCCGACGACGGCGTGCCGGTCCGCGCCCATGCGTCGGTCGTTGATGCCCAAGACCGGCAGGTGGGCGAGGTCACCAGCGGCACGATTTCGCCCACACTCGGCAAGGCGGTGATGCTGGCACTCGTCAACCGCGATGCGTTGACGACAGGCGCCATGTTTCGGGCCGTGGTGCGTGATAAGCGGCCGCTGCTTGAGCGGGTGGCGCTGCCGTTTGTTCCGAAGCGGTATCGACGCTAGCGAGAGGCAGACAACGACCCTTCGCGGCTATCGATGTTGCCTTCGTCATGTTTATTTTCTGTCACTCACAACACAAGGTGCTGGCATGGCGAATCTCACCGTTCGTAACCTCCCCGACGATGTCCACCGGGCCCTCAGGCTTCGCGCGGCTCAAAATGGGCGGAGCACGGAGGCTGAAATTCGAGTCATTCTCGAGAATAGCGTCTTCCCACCCGAGCGATTACGGCTGGGAACAGCGCTCGCTCAGCTTGGTCGCGGTGCTGGGCTCACCAACCGCGATGTCGAGGCACTGGAGGCGCTTCGCGACACCAAGCCTGCAAAGCCAATGAGGCTCGCATAATCGTCGTTGATACCAGCGTAATTTCAGAAGCAATCAAGCCGCTGCCATCACCGCCTGTGCTGGCGTGGTTCGACGCACAAGACGCCAACTCGCTTTACCTCACCAGCGTTACCCTCGCCGAGCTATGGTTTGGCATCGGCGCACTGCCGGCAGGCCGACGGCGAACGGCATTGGGTCGAGCAGTCGACGGGCTGGTGTCACTATTCTCAGGCCGCATTCTGTCGTTCGACACCGACGCGGCGCGGCACCATGCTGACCGCGCCCTGCGGGCCCGCGCGGCGGCCAAGGGGCTTCCCATCGTCGACGCTTACATCGCTGCGATCGCTGCTGCTGGCGGGTTCGCGGTGGCTACGCGCGACATTGCGTCGTTCCGGGCAGCCGGCGTGGACGTCATCGACCCTTGGAAATTTCGACTTCTCTGAGCCAAGGATGCGAAGGATCACCGGTCATGCCGACTAGCGTGAATCCGCCAAGCCAAAGCGCACCGGTCCAGAGCTTCAGCAGGGTTTCGATACTTGGGTTGGAGGTTCGGCGCTCGATCTTCGACAGCATCGTGCGATCCACCCCAGCTCGTTGAAAAGGGCCGCGACAGTCAAACTTTCCCACCCCCTCAAACCCTAAAAATCTTCCCCGGATTCATGATGTCATCGGGATCCAGCGCACGCTTTATCCGCCGCATCAGATCCAGCGCATCATCGCCCGCTTCCTCCTCAAGAAAGCCGATCTTGTGCAGTCCCACGCCGTGCTCGCCGGTGCAGGTGCCATCCATCGACAGCGCAAGACGCACGATCTCATCGTTCAGACGCTCGGCCTCGGCCACTTCGGTGGCATCGTCGGCGTCAATCAGCGCCACCGCATGGAAGTTTCCGTCACCCACGTGGCCGAGCAGCATCGTGGGAAAGCTTGCCGTGTCCAGAATGCGCCGGGCCCCACTGATCGAATCGGCCAGCCGCGAAATCGGCACGCACGTATCCGTAGAAATTGCACGACAGCCGGGCCGCACCTGCAGACACGAAAAATAGGCCTTGTGGCGTGCGTCCCAGAGCCGGTTTCGATCTTCGGGGCGCGTCGCCCACTCGAAGTCCTGTCCGCCATGCTCGGCCGCCAGCGCCTGCACCGTTTCGGCCTGCTCGCGCACACCGGCCTCTGAGCCATGAAACTCAAAGAACAGGGTGTGCTGCTCGCGCAGACCGAGCTTGCTCGCGGCATTGACCGCACGAATCGTGTTCTCGCACAGGTATTCACTGCGCGCAATGGGCACGCCCAGCTGAATGGTTTGAATCACCGTGCGAACCGCTGCCTCGAGGCTCGGAAAGTTCACCACCGCCGCCGACATCGCCTCGGGAACTGGATAGAGCTTCACGGTGACTTCAGTAATTACGCCCAGCGTTCCCTCCGATCCAACAAACAGGCGCGTGAGGTCATATCCCGCCGAAGATTTTTTTGCGCGACTGCCGGTGCGAAGCACCTTGCCGTCTGAGCTGACCACAGTCAGCCCGAGCACGTTCTCACGCATCGTGCCGTATCGAACCGCGTTGGTCCCCGACGCGCGGGTCGCCGACATGCCCCCCAGCGAGGCGTCCGCGCCTGGATCAATCGGAAAAAACAGGCCTTCACTACGGATGGCCTCATTGAGTTGTTTTCGGGTGACACCGGCCTGCACCGTGGCGGTCAGATCCTCGGCATTGATCGAGACCACCGCGTTCATCCGCGAGACGTCAATGCTGACCCCACCCTGCACCGCGAGCAGATGACCTTCGAGCGATGAACCCGCGCCATAGGGAATCACCGGCACCTTATGCGCCCGGCATAAGGCGACCGCGGCGGCCACGTCGTCGGTGGACTCGGCATACACCACCGCATCGGGCGGCGTTACCGGAAACGGCGATTCATCTCGGCCATGGTGTTCGCAGACCGCGCGCGCGGTGCTGAAGCGCTCGCCGAAATGCGCGCGCAGCGCCGAGGCAAGCGAATCGGGCAAGGGACGGCGCAGGGCCTGCGCTACCGCGTAAGGATGATTCATCAGCGTGCTCCCTGAGGTGACGCGGCATTGTAGGGCGCGCACCGCGATCGTGCAGCATGCCCGGTTGTGGCGCGGCCGGCGGCCGATCGGCGCGACTGCCCCATCTGGAGGCGCATGACCTGTGCAAACCGGGTGGCGCCCCCCGGGCAATCCCGACTTCGCTCGCCCTGGTCTGAACTTTGCCTGATAATGATTGTTTGCCCGTTACGCTCTGCATGTAATCCCACAACCCTCCCATAAAAGGGCCGCCCCATGAAAACTCTGCTGACCCGTCTCGCAGCCATCGCTCTGGCCGCCAGCACGCTGACGGCGTTACCTGCCGCCGCTCAGGAAACCAAAATCAAATTCCAGCTTGACTGGCGATTCGAAGGCCCGTCGGCATTCTTCCTGGCCGGGCGCGCCAAGGGTTATTTCCAGCAGGAAAAGCTCGACGTCACGGTCGACGCCGGAAACGGTTCAGGCAACGCGGTCAATCGGGTGGCCTCGGGCACCTACGAAATGGGCTTCGCCGACCTGGCCGCACTGATGGAGTTCGTGGGCAACAACCCCACGGCACCCAGCAAGCCCGTGGCCATCATGATGGTCTACAACAACACGCCCGCCGCTGTTCTGGCACTTAAAAAATCCGGCATCAAATCGCCGGCCGATTTGAACGGCAAGAAGCTGGGCGCGCCGGTGTTCGACGCGGGCCGCAAGGCGTTTCCGATCTTCGCGAAAGCCAACAACCTGAAGCTGCCGTCCATCCAGTGGACTGCGATGGATCCGCCGTTGCGTGAAACCATGCTGGCACGGGGTGACGTGGACGCCATCACGGGCTTTACCTTCACCTCGCTGCTCAACCTGAATGCGCGCGGCGTAAAGGATGCCGATGTCGTGGTGCTGCCCTACCCCGAGTTCGGCGTCAAACTCTACGGCAACGCAATCATTGCTTCTGAAGAGTTCATGAACAAGAACCCGGAAGCGGTCCGCGCGTTCCTGCGCGCATTCACCCGTGCCGCCAAAGACGTTATTGCCGATCCCGATGCAGCCATCGCGTTCGTCAAGCAGCGCGATGCCATCATCGACGAGGCACTTGAGAAGCGTCGTCTGCGCCTGGCCATCAACACGGCCATTGCAACACCCGACGCACGCGCGGAAACCTTTGGTGACGTGAACCCCGCCCGGCTCGCGCTGATGGCGTCGCAGGTTGCCGACGCGTTCGCCACCAAAACCCGTATCGATCCGGACAAGATCTGGAACGGCAACTTCCTGCCGACCAAGCAGCAGCGCGACATTCTCGGAAAGTAAGCCGATGACCTCGGCCGCCACCGCGCAAGAAGACCGCAGCGCCGCAATCGCCGCCGCCGCGGCCAGCATTCCTCAGGGCGAGCGATTCGTCGACTTCGACGGCGTGTGGCTTGCCTACGACCCCACGCTGCTCGCGCGGGGCGAGTTCGCGGTCGAGGACATCTCGCTCAGCACCCGCCCGGGCGAGTTTATCGCCATCGTCGGTCCGTCCGGGTGCGGTAAATCCACCTTCATGAAGCTCGCCACGGGGCTCAAGATGCCCAGTCGCGGCAACATCCGAATTGGCGGCCAGGCGGTCACCGGTCCGCTCAAGATTGTCGGCATGGCGTTTCAGGCACCGACACTGCTGCCCTGGCGCACCACGCTCGACAATGTGCTGCTGCCGCTTGAAATCGTCGAGCCCTATCGGTCGCAGTTCCGTGCCAAGCGCGAAGAGTTCGCCGAACGCGCGCGCAGGCTCCTGCGTACCGTGGGCCTGCAGGGCTACGAAGACAAGTTCCCGTGGCAGTTATCGGGCGGCATGCAGCAGCGTGCCTCCATCTGCAGGGCGCTCATTCATGAGCCCCGAATGCTGCTTCTCGATGAGCCGTTTGGCGCGCTTGACGCATTCACCCGCGAAGAGCTCTGGAATGTGCTTCGCGATCTCTGGAGCGAGCAGCGCTTCAATGTCATCCTGGTCACGCATGATCTGCGCGAGGCGGTCTATCTGGCCGACACGGTTTACGTGATGAGCAAGCGCCCAGGTCGTCTGGTTGAACGTCGCCAAATTGATCTGCCGCGACCGCGAGACCTCGAAATTACCTACACCCCGCAGTTCACCGACATCGTTCACGAACTGCGCGCGCGCATCGGCGCAATTCGCAAGACCTGAGCCCCGACAGGACACTGCCTCATGAATTCAAGCGCGACGCTCAAATTCGCCCCGCTGATCCTGCTGGTTGCCATCATTGCGCTCTGGCAGGCGATCTGCACGTTCTTCAACGTTTCCGAGTTCATTTTTCCGAGCCCGGTTCAGATCGTGTACGCGCTCTTCGATCTCTGGGGCGCCATCATGGGGCACGCGTGGCGCACATTCTGGACCACGATGGTGGGCTTTGGCATTTCCATCGCGGTGGGCGTGGTGCTGGGCTTCATCATCGGTTCATCGCGCTTTGCGTATGCGGCCATGTATCCGCTGATGACCGCTTTCAATGCGCTGCCCAAGGCCGCTTTTGTGCCCATTCTGGTGGTGTGGTTCGGCATCGGTATCGGGCCTGCCATTCTCACGGCATTTCTGATCTCGTTCTTCCCGATCATGGTCAACATCGCAACGGGCCTCGCCACGCTCGAGCCCGAACTCGAAGACGTGCTGCGCGTGCTCGGCGCCCGGCGGCTCGATGTGCTGATCAAGGTGGGGCTGCCACGAACCATGCCTTACTTTTTCGCCTCGTTGAAGGTGGCGATCACGCTTGCGTTCGTGGGCACCACCGTCTCTGAGATGAGCGCCTCCAACGAAGGCATCGGCTATCTGCTCATTTCCGCGGGCTCGGCCATGAAGATGCCACTTGCATTCGCGGGACTGCTGGTGGTCGCCGTCATGGCGATGGCCATGTATGAGTTTTTCTCCTACATCGAGCGCCACACCACTGCCTGGGCACACCGCGGCCAGGGCGGACAATAAGCGCCGGGCGTCGCATCACCCCCATCCCCAAACCTGGCAGGCGCAGCACCGATGAGCCCGCGGCTTGAACTTCGGGCGATCACCAAGCGGTGGCCATCGGTGGTCGCCAATGACGCGGTCAGCCTCGAGGTCATGCCGGGTGAAATTCATGCACTGCTCGGCGAAAACGGGGCGGGCAAATCCACGCTGATGAAAATCCTCTACGGCGTCATTCAGGCCGACGCCGGTGAGATCGTTTGGGAAGGCCGCGCAGTTCGTATTGCAAGCCCGGCCGAAGCCCGCCGGCTGGGCATCGGCATGGTGTTCCAGCACTTTTCGCTGTTTGAAACGCTCACGGTCGTCGAGAACATTGCGCTCGGATTGGGTGATGGCTCAGCGCTCGATCCGCTGGCTGAACGGATCACGGAAGTCTCTGGACGCTACGGCCTGCCGATCGATCCACACCGCATCGTCCATGCACTGTCAGTGGGTGAACGCCAGCGCGTGGAAATTGTGCGCTGCCTGCTTCAGCAGCCCCGGCTGCTGATCATGGACGAACCCACGTCGGTGCTTTCACCGCAGGCGGTCGACAGCCTGTTCGACACGCTTCGCACCATTGCGGCTGAGGGCTGCAGTGTGATGTACATCAGTCATAAGCTCGATGAGATCCGGTCGCTCTGCCACCGTGCCACGGTGCTTCGCGGCGGCCAAGTGAGCGCGCGCTGCACACCTGCGCAGGAAACCCATGAGTCGCTTGCCCGGATGATGATTGGCGGCGACCTGCCTGAAGTCACGCGTCGCTCGGCCCCCGAGGCAAGCCCGGTAAGGCTTGCGCTGCACGCACTCACAATGGCCCCTGAAGACCCCTTTGGCACGGCGCTCGATAACGTGAGCCTGCAGGTGCGCTCGGGTGAAATCGTCGGCATCGCTGGCGTATCGGGAAACGGTCAGCAGGAACTGATCGAATTACTGTCAGGCGAAAGGCTTGCAGAAAACGCCGAGTCGATCCTGATCGAACAGGTGCCGGCTGGCCGGCTGGACGTGTCCAGACGCCGTGCGCTGGGGCTCGCCACCATCGTTGAAGAGCGGCTCGGGCGCGGCGCGGTGCCTGCGCTAAGCCTGGTGGACAATGCGCTGCTCACCACACGCGGTTCGATGCTTCGCGGCGCTTTCATTGACCGCCGCGCGCTCGCCGCCTTCGCCCGGCAATGTATCGAGCGATTCTCTGTGCGATGCCGTAACGAGCAGGCGCCGGCGGGCTCGCTGTCTGGCGGCAATCTCCAACGCTTCATCGTCGGGCGTGAAATTCTCCAGAACCCGCGGGTGCTGGTGGTTGCCCAACCCACCTGGGGCGTCGATGTGGGGGCAGCTGCATTCATTCGCCAGTCGCTGGTCAATCTACGCGATGCAGGCTGTGCAATTCTGGTTGTATCGGAAGACCTCGATGAGCTCTTCGAGGTGTCTGACCGGATCGCCGTGCTGGCTGGCGGCCGACTCTCCAAAGCATTCCCTGCAGCCGACCTCGACGCAGCGGCAATCGGCGTCATGATGGGCGCGACTCACCGCCGCACGGGAAATCAACCCATCCCCCAGGCAGACAGCCATGCGACTTCGGCTTGAGCGGCGCGCCGAGTCCTCGACGGCGCTGCAGATCGGTGCACCGCTGATCGCTTCAGCGCTTACGCTGCTCGCGGGCTTTCTGATCTTTGCCGCGCTTGGCAAGGATCCTGTCCATGCGATGCGGGTGTTTTTTCTGTTTCCCCTGAAAGACCTGTACGGCCTGTCTGAGTTGCTCCTGAAGGCGGCGCCGCTCATGCTGATTGCGATCGGGCTCGCAATCGGTTTTCGCGCCAACGTGTGGAATATCGGCGCAGAGGGTCAGTATATTGCCGGGGCAATCGCCGCAAGCGGGGCCGCGCTCGCCCTCGACCGCTCGCTCGATTCAATGGTGCTGCTGCCACTGCTCGCGCTCGCCGGCATGGCGGGCGGCATGGCATGGGCGGCCATCCCCGCCGTACTGCGCACCCGTTTCAATGCCAACGAAATTCTGGTGTCGCTCATGCTGGTGTATGTCGCTGAGTTGCTGGTCTCGTGGCTGGTCCACGGGCCCTGGCGCGATCCGGACGGCTTCAATTTCCCGCAGACCCGCATGTTTGAAGACGCGGCGCTGCTGCCTGTCATGATCGAAGGTACCCGACTCACCCATGTGATTGCGATCGCACTCGTTGCGCTCGCCGCGGGCCATCTGCTGATGCAGCGAAGCTTCATCGGCTTTCAGCTACGCGTGGCAGGACAGGCG